>MDTD01179402.1_pt1 | contig 73402 bp, 63 predicted proteins | sample 811221 | NCBI WGS metagenome assembly MDTD01 (sample SAMN05326646, study PRJNA326480) | marine metagenome | isolation source: seawater | place: Pacific Ocean: South West | collected 2011 | reverse complement strand
TTCTTTTGAACGTTTTCCTCGTTTTTTTGAGGAGTGCAAAAGTAGAAACTTTTTCTAAACCCGCAAACTTTTTTAAAGTTTTTTTTGAGTTTTCTTCAGTTAATTCTTTTGAACGTTTTCCTCGTTTTTTTGAGGAGTGCAAAAGTAGAAACTTTTTCTAAACCCGCAAACTTTTTTAAAGTTTTTTTGAGTTAATTTCCTTTTTGAACATTCCCTTGTTGATTTCTTTCAATTAAGGGACGGCAAAAGTAGTAAGTAATTTTTATCCTGCAAGATTTTTTCAATATTTTTTTACAAAAAATTTTACATTGTATTTTATATTATTGATTTTGAAGCATATAGTATTTTACCATTTACAACTTTTTTTCCATGAGTTGCAAAATTTAGAATGAACTTAGCTGCTTGTGAAGGTAAAACAGCCTCGTTAATTTTGCCAAATGCTTTCTCTAACATTTGTGTTTTTATTGCTCCAAATGCTATTGTGTTGAATACAATATTTTTGTTTTGATATTCTGCAGCAAGTGTTTGCATGATATTATGTAGTGCTGATTTAGATGCTCCATACATTGTCATTTGTTTAAATTTAGCGGAATTTTCGATTCCTGACATGCTACCTACAGCTATTATATGGTTGTTCTTATTATCAATATTTTGAGGGATGAGAGATTGAAGAAGATAAACATTACTGAAAAAGTTGACATTAAACTGTTTGTTTAGTTCTTCGACCGTGAAATCGTGAAAATCTTTTTTTATCAATATTCCTGCATTTAACACTACATAATTGAATGTATATTTTAGTAATTGTTTAAAATCTTTGGGCGAGCGAACCACAGAAAGGTCTATTTCACAAACATCTATTTCGTTAAAATATTCGATGGGTAACCTATCTTGGAGTTTTGAAATTGTTTTTGTTACTGCTACAACTTTCCAATTTTGTTGAACGGATTGCTTCACTAGTTCAATCCCAAGATCACCAGACGCACCTGTTATCAATATGATTGGTCTTTTATTTATTGATTCTTCCTGCAAAATGAAAATGCTTTTTATAATAATTATTATTTAATGATGATATTACTACTCCCTTTGATGTTGAGGCGTGCACAAATCTGTCGTTTTGCAAATAGATGCCTATATGATCGTTTTTGCCTGAAATGGAGAAAAAAAGCAAATCGCCTTCACGGATTTTATTTTTACTGACTTTCTTTACTTGCTTTGCAATATCTCTACAACTACGTTCGAGTTGAATATTATATACATTTTTATATATAATGTTTACCAAACCCGAACAATCTACGCCACTTTGAGTAGTTCCTCCATAAAGATAGGGTACATTTAGATATTTGTCTATCCAGTAATACAGTTTTATATTTTGAATTTGTTGTTCAGAAACATTAAGGATTTCGGCATATTTCTTTTTTATCTGCTCTGCTTTAGAATCTTTTTTTTGTTCGTTAATTGTTTTTTTTGATGACGAACAAGATGTAGAGATTATACCTATTATTATATATAACAAAAAACCCGATTTTACAATCGGGCTTAATATTTTTTTAAATCTCGTCATAATCTACCACAACTTTTGGCGATGCAGGGTGCGCTTGACATGTTAAAATATATCCTTGTTCCACTTCACTGTCGGTGAGTGCATAATTCATATCCATAACGGCTTTACCTTCTAATACTTTGGCTTTGCACGTACAGCAAACAGCACCTTTACAAGAAAACGGAGCATCTACTCCATGCTCAATAGCCGCGTCTAAGATATTTTCGCCTTTGGCAGGTAAGGTAAAATGAAACTCTTCGCCATCCATAATTACGGTCACTTCAGCTTCACCGTTAAATTCACTTTCAGAAGATGCCTTTTGCTCTGCATCTTTTGCCACAGGTGTCGTAAATAATTCAAAATGCACATTTTCTTCGGGCAAACCGGCTTTTATAAAAGCATCTTTGACGGTGAATATCAATTGTTCCGGACCACATACATAAACTTGGGGATTACCCTCCAACAAATTATGCTTTGATATGAAAACTTTGCATTTATCCTCATTAATCCGTCCAAAATACATTGGATTGGAAGTTTGTTGTTTGGTATATATATAATGTAGCGTGAAATTTTGATACGATTGATTTAAGTTATCCAACTCCGATTTAAAAATTGTATCTTCTGCTGTTTTGTTTGAATAATACAATATTACTTGGTTTGAGGACTCTTTAACAGCGGTTTTCAAAATGGATAATATAGGTGTAATTCCACTGCCGCCAGCAAAAAGCACTAATTTTTGATTTTTACTTTCAGGGTTAAAAGTAAAGTTTCCTTGCGGAGGCATTACCTCAAGGACATCGCCTTCTTTTACCTTTTTATTAAAATAAGAAGAAACTGTTCCGTTAGGGATTTCTTTTACCGCTATTCGCAACTCTTCCTCATCAGGTGACGAACATATTGAATATGAACGGCGGTATTCTTCATTATTCAAATTTACCTTTACAGTAATATATTGTCCCGGTAAAAATTTAAATTTATCTTTTAAATCTTCGGGCACATAAAATACAACGGAAACTGCCAAGGGTGTTTCTCTACGAACCTCTTTTACTTTTAGTGAATAAAATTGTGTCATTATCTTTAAATTGATTTTGTCCAAAATTATTAAAATTCGTTTAATTGCCAACTTATACAATATAAAGTAATAAACAGCAGTGTTTGAATAACCACATTCTTTCAGTAACTTTTGTTACCTTGCCAACTTAATATTCACGGTAATTTTGTTTCACATTAATTAAAAAACTATAAAGCTATGTTTACAAACTTAAATGCAAGCGAATTTGAAGAAGCAATCAAAAAAGACCCGGAAGCCGTATTAATAGATGTGCGTACTCCGGAAGAATTTATGGCAGGACACATTCCTAATTCTTTAAACATTAACTTAATGGGTGTTGATTTTATGGATAAAATCCAAGCCTTGGATAGAGAAAAAAGTTACTATGTATATTGCCGCAGTGGTGGAAGAAGTGCTTCTGCATGTGGAGCAATGGCAAGTATTGGATTCCCTAAACTTTACAACTTAGCCGGTGGAATTATGTCATGGTCAGGTGAAGTGGAGTAAAATCTTACAATCTTAACTGTCTCAACAAATATGTTGGGACAGTTTTTGTTTTATGAATAAAAAAAGAAAAATATCATTTTTAATATTATCCTTAATTTTAGGAGGAATATCCGGTTTTGTTTACTATAAAATAAAAGGATGTGAAAGCGGGTGTATGATTTGGTCATCACCCTATTTAAGTTCGGCTGTTGGTGCTTTGCTTGGATTTTTAATTATCGATTTGATATTAGACCAATTGACAAAAAAGAATGAATCATGAAAAACTTGTTATTTATTTCAATAATTTCATTTGGGTTGATTTCTTGCGGAAGCGACAAATCTTCCGGTAAATCCGAAAAAGAAGTTGTAATAACAACCCACACTTTGGATACGGCACTTTATACATCAAAAGGTAAAGAAATAGCTCAAGCAACATTTAAAACGTTAAGTTCAAAATTAAAATCAGCCATGCAAAACGGAGGTGTAGAAAATGCCATCTCTTATTGCAATATTCACGCATTGCCGCTTACCGACTCATTATCAAAAGTCTTCGACGCAAAAATTCAACGAATATCACACAAACCACGAAACATCAAAAATGCGGCAAATGACGAAGAATTAACGCTTATTACCAAATACCAAAACACTCATTCTACAAAACCAACCCTTCTGTCAAATGAAGATAAGGTGATATTTTATGCACCTATTTACACTAAACCGCTTTGTTTAACCTGTCACGGAACTGTTGGCGAAACCATCACCGAAAAAAATTATGAAGTAATTAAATCATTCTACCCTGAAGATAAAGCCACAGGTTTTAAAGTTGATGAATTAAGAGGGTTATGGAAAATAACGTTCGAAAATAAAAATTGATTAACTTTACAATAAACCCAAAAAGACGAATAAAATGGCAAAATTTTCAGAATTAATCAATGGTGATAAACCTGTCTTAATAGACTTTTCGGCAGAATGGTGTGGTCCATGTAAAATGATGGCTCCGATTTTAAAAGATGTAGCAAAAAGCATGAACGGAAAAGTAAGAATACTAAAAATAGACGTTGACCGCAACCCCAAAGTCGCAGCTCAATATCAAATTCAGGGCGTACCTACTTTAATTTTATTTAAAAACGGGCAACCCGTATGGAGACAATCAGGAGTTGTGCCGGCAAATCAACTTGTACAAATATTAAATCAACATTTATAAAATAAAACATTATGAAAAAAATTATCTTACCAATTGCATTACTTGCATTAATGGCATGTGGTAATGGCGAACACAATGAAGCAAATACACAAAATGCTTCTACAGAGCAAACTGCTCAAGCTACAGTTAAAAACGTAGATGCAAAAGAGTTTAAATCATTGGTTGAAAAAGGCGACGGCATTGTATTAGATGTTCGCACACCGCAAGAAACAGCTCAAGGTGTAATCCCCAACGCAGTAACCATAGATTTTTATTCGCCAGACTTTAAAGAACAAGTGGCAAATTTAGATAAAAGCAAACCTGTTTATGTTTATTGTAAAAGCGGTGGAAGAAGCTCTAACGCTGCTCAAATCCTTAAAGATTTAGGATTTAAAGAAATTTACAACCTCAACGGAGGAATTACAGCTTGGCAAGCCAATGGATTTGAAACCAAATAATAAACTATTGAATGGGACACTGTTGTAACCACGCACAAGAATTTGAAAACAATCATTTAAAAATTCATTGGGATGATGTGTACACCAAACCATCTGAAAAATTAGGATGGTACGAAAAAGAATCCACTCCCACTATTAATATTTTTAAAGAACTTGAATTACCTGAGTCGGCTCATCTTTTTGTAGCCGGCGCAGGTACTTCTTCTTTCGTTGACTTTTTAGCCCAAAACGGATATTATAATATCACGGTAAATGACATAAGCGCAAATGCCATTCAGCAACTTAAATCACGATTACAAGATTATCAGTCGCAAATCCGGTATATAACAGAAGACATTTCCAATCCCGAAAAACTAAATAATATCGCACCTATTGATTTTTGGTATGATCGGGCTGTATTACATTTTTTAACCGAACCCTCAGAACAAAAAACTTATTTTGATTTATTAAAATCTAAAATAAAACCTAACAGCTATGTGCTTTTAGCACAATTCAACAAACAAAGCGCTCAAAAATGCAGCGCTTTACCGGTTCACCGTTATGATTTAAAAGAAATGCAAGAGCATTTGGGCGAAGAATTCAAAACTATCAACAACTTTGATTACGAATATACAATGCCAAATGGTGATAAACGGCAATATATTTACGCACTGTTTCAAAAAGCCGGCTCTAAGTAATTTTTGTAAGAAACTAAGTAAAATCAAGTACTTTTAATTCTCAATTTTAGAATTTTTGTCTAATTCTGAAACAATTTACTTACAACCCAAACTCGCATCTCGCTGATTTTCAACCTATTTTGTTTTTCGGAATAAAATTGGCATAAACTGTTGTAAATTGTAAAACGTACAACTATGAAAACTTTAATCACCATACTACTTACTTTAGGATTATCATTCACCGGTTTTGCCGGAAACAATAAAATAAACAAAGAGAAATCAACTATTCGTAAAGAGGTTTTTATTAAGAAAGTTAAACGAAACAAAATCATTGCAACAGAAATAACCATCAAAAACAATCGCACAATAAAAGGCGAAAAAAAAGTATATAATAAAAACGGAAAACTATTACGCAGCAAATTATTAAAACAAGACAAAATAAACACTTTGCGATTAAGCCGTCAAAATATTGCATTGCGTTTACCCTTTTCAGACCGATTAAATACAAACCCCAAATACCGTGCATAAACAATATTGTCGTACAGTTTACAGAAGAGAGCTTTTAAAGGTTTATATTTCTCAACCAATTTTATTTGATTTACATTTGGATATTATTAATCCATAAAATCAAATAATTATGAAAACAACAAACAAAATATTTATTAGCCGGTTCTGCCTTGTTGCTAATGCTGACAGTAACATTCGCATTTAATCATAACAGCGAAAAATCTTATGCCGACAGAATATGCACAAGAATTAACTAAAAGCCAACCCGACTTGGCTATGAAATGCAACGATGCCAAAGCAGATGAGAAAAAATGCGGCGACAGTAAAACAAATGACCACAAGTGTGGCGAAGGAAAATGCGAAGATGCTAAAGCAATAGATGCCAAAGGTGAAAAAAAATGTGGCGACGGCAAATGTGGCGACAGTAAAGCAAATGACCACAAGTGTGGCGAAGGAAAATGCGAAGATGCTAAAGCAATAGATGCCAAAGGTGAAAAAAATGTGGCGACGGCAAATGTGGCGACAGTAAAGCAAAAGATAAAAAATGCGGTGAAGGAAAGTGCGGAAAATAAATAAGTTTCACCACATATAAATGTAATTGTAAAATGCTTCTCAAAATTGAGGAGCATTTTTTATATTCGCACTACAATAAATAAATTATAATCAACGGATAATTAACAATTTTTATATATCGAATTGCAAATTAAAGATTACTTTTGCACGAATTTTATAGCATTATGAACATTCACCAAGAAAGATTTATCGGAGAAGGACTTACATACGATGACGTATTATTGGTCCCTGCCTATTCCGAGGTTTTACCTCGCGAAGTATCTTTAAAAACAAAATTCACACGCAACATTACGCTCAACGTACCTATTGTTTCGGCAGCAATGGATACCGTTACCGAAGCAAACCTGGCTATAGCTATAGCTCGGGAAGGCGGAATCGGTATTTTGCACAAAAATATGAGCATTGAAGAGCAAGCCGAACACGTGCGTAAAGTAAAGCGTTCGGAAAGCGGAATGATTCAAGACCCGGTAACCATTTCAGACAATGCATTGGTGGGGCACGCTTTACAATTAATGAAAGAATATAAAATTGGTGGCATTCCGGTTGTAAATGATAAAAACGACTTGGTAGGAATTGTTACCAACCGCGATTTGCGTTTTCAAAAAGACCTTTCCAAACCTATTGCCAAAGTAATGACAAAAGAAAACATCATTACGGCAAAAAAAGGAACGGGTTTGCTCGAAGCCGAAGAAATACTTCAAAAATATAAAATTGAAAAACTTCCGGTAATTGATGAAGATAACAAGCTCATCGGACTAATTACCTATAAAGACATAATAAAACTGCGCCAAAAGCCAAATGCGTGCAAAGACGAATACGGACGATTACGAGTAGCTGCTGCCGTTGGCGTTACTGCCGATGTAATTGACAGAGTATCGGCATTGGTTAAAGCAGGAGTGGATGCCATTACAATTGACACAGCCCACGGGCATTCAAAAGGAGTTATTGAAACACTCAAAAAAGTAAAAGCTCAATTCCCCGATTTAGATGTTATTGTAGGAAATATAGCCACAAAAGAAGCCGGTTTGGCATTGGTTGAAGCCGGAGCAGATGCTGTAAAAGTAGGTATCGGCCCGGGGTCAATATGTACCACGCGTGTAATAGCCGGCGTGGGTGTTCCTCAATTATCGGCAGTATTAATGGTTGCCGAAGCATTAAAAGAAACTGACGTGCCGGTAATTGCCGACGGTGGAATACGATTTACCGGCGATATCGTTAAAGCAATTGCTGCCGGAGCAGATACCATTATGGCCGGTTCATTGTTTGCCGGTGTAGAAGAATCGCCTGGAGAAACAATCATTTACGAAGGCAGAAAATTCAAAACCTATCGAGGAATGGGTTCAATTGAAGCCATGCAAAAAGGTTCAAAAGACCGTTATTTCCAAGATATGGAAGATGATATAAAAAAATTAGTACCAGAAGGTATTTCCGGTCGTGTACCTTACAAAGGATATTTAAGCGAAGTAATGCATCAATTAGTGGGTGGATTGCGTGCCGGAATGGGATACTGCGGAGCAGCAACAATCGACGATCTTAAAAAAGCTACTTTTATTAAAATTACTTCTGCCGGTGTGGTAGAAAGTCATCCCCACGATGTAAACATTACACGTGAAGCTCCAAATTATTCACGCAAATAATAAATTTGTGTTAACCAAAAACCGAAAGAAAATGAAGATGAAGAAAATAGTTTTAACCTTAATAAGCATTATCAGTTTCAACACACTTTTTTCGCAAGAAAAAGACCCTGTTTTGCTTGAAATTGGCAATGAAAAAATTCCACTATCCGAATTTAAAGCCATTTATGAAAAGAACAATAACAATCCATCCTACGCAGAAAAAGATTTGCGCGATTATATGGATTTATTCATCAAGTTTAAATTGAAAGTGCACGAAGCGCGTGAATTAGGGTTAGACACATTGCCTCAACTGAAAAAAGAGCTTGCCGGTTATCGCAAACAATTGGCCCAACCTTATTTAAACGATAAAGAAGTAACCGACAAACTTATTAAGGAAGCGTATGAGAGAATGAAGTACGAAATTCGTGCTTCACATATTTTGGTAAAAGTTCCGCAAGATGCATTGCCAAAAGACACATTGGCGGCGTACAAAAAAATTATGGCGGCTCGCAAAAGAATTATTAAAGGCGAACCATTTGAAAAAGTTGCCAAAGAAGTATCCGAAGACGAATATGTAAAACAAACCGGTGGCGATTTAGGTTATTTTTCAGCTTTATATATGGTTTACCCTTTTGAAAATGCTGCTTACAATACAAATGTTGGAGAGGTATCAATGCCTGTCCGCACGCAATTTGGTTATCATTTGGTAAAAGTAACCGACAAACGACCATCACGCGGAAAAATCAAGGTTGCCCATATAATGGTTAGAACAAAAAAAGATGCTACCGAAGAAGAATTAAAGCGTGCCGAAGAAAAAATAAACGAAATTTATGAAAAAGCCATTAACGGCGAAGATTTTGCCGAGTTGGCAAAAAAATATTCCGACGACAAAGGGTCGGCTTTTAGAGGCGGAGAACTTCCGGCATTTGGTACCGGCAGAATGGTAGAAAGTTTTGAAGAAGCTGCTTTTGCTCTTGAAAAAGACGGCGATATATCAAAACCCGTACGCACACCCTACGGATGGCATATTATTAAACGTTTGGAAAAATACGATTTAGCACCTTATGACGAAATGTACAATGAGTTAAAAGCCAAAGTTGAACGCGACTCTCGTTCCAACAAAAGCCGCGAAATGTTCATCAACAAGTTGAAAAACGAATACAAATTCAAAGAAAACAAAGCGGCACTTAAACCATTTTATAAAATAATTTCTGCCGAAGAACTTTTCTCTGGAAAGTGGAACCCCGAAAAAGCTAAAAGATTGAACAAAGTAATGTTTTCATTAACAGCTAACGACAACGAAAAAGCAGAATATACGCAACAAGATTTTGCTCAATACATTGCCAAACATCAGCATCCACACAAATCTAAAGGAAGTGTGGTTCAAGAAATAAATAATCTATACAACAAATTTGTAGAAGAAAAAATATTGGCTTTTGAAGACAGTCGCTTGGAAAAGAAATATCCCGAATTCCGATTATTGATGAAAGAATATGAAGACGGTATTTTGCTTTTTGACCTGACTGACAAAAAAGTATGGTCAAAAGCAGTAAAAGACACTGCCGGATTACGTAAATTTTATATGGAACATCGTGAAAACTACAAATGGCCGGAACGTGTAGATGCTTCGATTTATAAATGTAAAGATGAAAAAACAGCCAAAGTTTTTGTGAAACTTCTTAAAAAAGCAGAGAAGAAAAACTGGAGCGAAGAAGAAGTTTTAAATAAAGTGAATGAAAATTCGGCATTAAATGTTTCGGTAGAAAATGGCGTATTCTTAAAAGGAGAAAATCCGGTAATAGACAAAGCCGAATGGAAAGAAAATACCAAGCAAATCATCAAAACCGATGACGGACAAATATATGTGGTAAAAATCAATAAAGTAATTCCACCTACATACAAAACTATTGAAGAAGCTCGCGGCTTGATTACCAGCGATTATCAAAATTACTTGGAAGAAGAATGGGTTAAAGAGCTTAAAGCCAAATATCCTGTAAAAATTCACGAAGAAGTATTAAAATCAATCATCAAACAATAAACCACTTATTTCCGCAAGCCCTTTGCCATTGGTAAAGGGCTTGTTATATAAATATGGAAAAAAAACTCATCATATTAACTACAATTATCACCTTATTATTCGGATGCAATAATTCCGGGAATACCGAGCAAGAGCCTGTTGCTCAAGTTTTCGACAAAGTCTTAACACAACAAGAAATTCACAGCGTTATCCCCGAAAATGTTACCGGAAACGACAGCATTCAATTCATTGCCAATTACATTAACAATTGGATAAAAGAGCAAATCATCATTCATCAAGCAGAATTGAACCTAAAAGAAGAAGAAAAATCTTTTGAAAAAAAATTGGAAGAATACCGCAAATCGTTACTTATTTACCAATACGAGAAAAAGTTGGTTGAGCAAAAGCTCGATACTACTGTAACCTTCGAAGAAATAGAGAATTATTACAAAGAAAACCCTCAAAATTTCGAACTGAAAGAAAATATTATTCAAGGAATTTACATTAAAGTACGTAACGAAGCACCCAACATCGACCAATTAAAAAAATGGTTGTTTTGGCAATACAATGACGAAAACAAACAAAAAATTGAAGAATACATTACTCAGTTTGCCGAAGATTTTTTCATTAACGACTCAACATCGTGGGTGCAATTTTCGGATATTTTGAAAAACATTCCCATAAAACCATATAACGAAGAAGACTTTCTGAAAAAAAATAAAAACATCAACGTAAGCGATTCGGTATTTACTTACTTGCTGAAAATCGAGAATTACAAAACTAAAAATACGCTTTCGCCGTTATCTTTGGAAAAAAATAAAATCAAACACATTATTATCAATAAACGCAAATTGCAACTCATCAAAAAAATGGAAAATGAGCTTTACAAGGATGCGTTGAAAAAAGATAAAATAAAAATTTACATTCCCGAACAATCAACACCTACAGAAAATGAACATTAAACAAACAGTATTTACACTAATTATTACCGCAATATCATTATCGTCAATGGCACAAAAAAAAGTGATTGACGAAATTGAAGCCGTTGTTGGCGATGAAATCATCTTAATGTCTGAACTCGAAAATCAAATTATTTCTTACCAAACACAAGGTATGCTTATTGATGAATCGATGCGTTGCCAACTTTTTGAAGAGATGCTTTTTCAAAAACTATTGATAAACCAAGCCAAATTAGACAGTGTAGAGGTAACCGACTCGCAAGTTGAGAGCGAAATGAATCGCCGGTTGCGTTATTTTATCAGTCAAATTGGTTCGGAAAAAAAATTAGAGGAATATTACCAGAAATCCATTGCCGAAATCAAAGATGATTTTCGCGAGCTTGTAAAAGAACAAATGCTGGCACAACAAATGCAACAAAAAATTACCGGAGGGGTTCGCGTAACACCTTCCGAAGTAAAAGAATTTTACAACAATTTGCCTGCAGACAGCATTCCGGTTATCAACTCACAGGTAGAAATTGCACAAATATTGATAAAAGCGCCAATAAGCGAAAAAGCTAAATTGGCGGCACGAGAAGAAATAGAATCCATCAGAAAGCGAATTTTAAACGGCGAAAGTTTCAGCACACTTGCCGTATTATACTCTGATGACCAAGGTTCGGCAGTAAAGGGCGGCGAGCTTGGATTTACCGGAAGAGCCGAATTTGTTCCCGAATTTTCTGCCGTAGCATTTTCATTAAAAAGCAATGAAATATCAGAAGTGGTAGAAACACAGTTTGGTTACCATATTATCCAACTTATTAAGCGTGAAGGTGAAAAGGTAAACGTGCGCCATATATTAATAAAACCCGAAATTGAAACCGAAGATTTGGCAAAAGCCGAAGAAAAAGCCAATAAAGTTTATCAAATGTTGTTATCCGACAGTTTAACCTTTGAAGAAGCTGCCGAAAAATACTCGGATGATGAAGATTCGAAAAACAATGGCGGAATATTAATCAATCCGCAAACAGGAAGTTCTATGTTTGATATCGACCAAGTAAGCCCTCAACTGTTTTTTATAATAGACAAAATGAAAGAAGGCGAAATTTCTAAACCCGTAGCATTTGAAATGCCCGACGGCACCAAAGGTTTTAGAATTGTTAAACTGGTAAAAAGAACAGAACCACACAGAGCTTCGCTTAAAACCGATTATGACTTATTACAACAAGCGGCTCTAAACAACAAAAAGAATAAAGTTTTAAAAGAATGGATTGAAAACAAAACTAAATCAACCTATATTCAAATTAGCGATAAATACAAAAACTGCCCATTTGAAAACAACTGGAATGCTCAACCCATAGAAAATAATTAACCCGAAAATAAGTTGCCATAACGCTGTAATTATAGAATTATTTGTATTTTTAAAACAAACAACCAAACAAAATGAGCCAACCTACATTTACCAATGATGCAGAAGCACTTAAAGCTTTTGAAACAAAATACAAAGCATTAACCCAAGAAATAGGAAAAGTAATTGTTGGACAAGATGATGTAATAAAAAATGTATTGATTGCCGTATTCAGTAAAGGACATTGTTTGTTGGTGGGTGTGCCCGGATTAGCAAAAACATTATTGGTTAATACAATCAGCGATGCGTTGGGATTAAAATTCAGTCGTATTCAGTTTACACCTGATTTAATGCCATCAGATATTACAGGCGCCGAAATAATAGATGAAAACCGCAACTTTAAATTTGTTAAAGGACCGATTTTTGCCAATATCATCCTTGCTGATGAAATTAACCGTACGCCGCCCAAAACACAAGCGGCACTTTTAGAAGCAATGCAAGAAAAGTCCATTACAACAGGCGGACATCATTTTAAGCTCGAAGCACCATTTTTTGTTTTAGCCACACAAAACCCAATAGAGCAAGAAGGTACTTACCCACTTCCCGAAGCACAACTCGACCGCTTTATGTTAAATGTTTGGGTGGACTATCCTTCTTTTGAAGAAGAATTGGCAATTGTGAAAAACACAACTGGAAACAAAAAAGTGTCTGTCAATCATATTCTAAACGGAGAAGAAATTGTTTTTTATCAAGATTTGATTCGTAAAATTCCCGTTGCCGATAATGTGGTGGAATATGCCGTAAAATTAGCATCAAATACCCGCCCAAATAATCCCAATGCACCTGAAATTATTAAGGAATATATTAGTTGGGGAGCAGGACCTCGTGCTTCGCAAAATCTTATTATCGGTGCAAAAACTCATGCCGCAATGAACGGTAAGTTTTCGCCGGATATTGAAGATGTAAAAGCAGTTGCTCATCCGATTTTACGCCACAGAATAGTACGCAACTTTAAAGCCGAAGCCGATGGCTATACTTTAGAAAAAATCATAAACGAATTACTGTAAAACTTTGTTTAACGAAATTAAAAAAGCCCTTGAAATATCAAGGGCTTTTTTAGTATCAGAAAATTCTTTGATTATTCAGGCAACGGTGCATCGCCAATGTATTTACCTTTTTTGTACACTTCAATGTTGTATAAAATTCCGTCGTCGGTATATTTATACCATTTTCCATCCATTAAACGGTAATTTTTAAATACGCCGTCTTTTACTATTTGCTTGTTTTTGTTATAAAGTTTAAACGGACCGTTACCGTCAAATTTCCCAAAATTTGGTTTTTCATCTGCTTCTACTTTTACAACCTTTTCTGGAGCATCTGCTAGTTCTTCATCTTCTTTGTTTTCAATTGGATTTTTAGGTTCAAAAATTTGTGATTTTGTTGTATCCATTATACCATTGTTAAATACTTTTTTGGCTTTTATATCACCATTTTCATAATATTCAACAATTTCACCCGATTCTTTTCCTGCAGCCCACTCTCCTTCTATCATTACCTGTCCGTTTTCGTAGTAATACACTTGCTTTCCGTCACGTTTACCAGTTTCATTAAAATTAAATTCTTGCGCCACTTGACCGTTTTCGTAATATCTTTTAAACTGTCCAACATTACGGTTTCTTTTCCAAACACCTTCTTCTTGCACTTGTCCGTTTTCATAATATGTGCGGTAATAACCATTAGGACGATTATTTACATATTCTATTTCGTCTTTCACTTTTCCATTAGGGAAAAATCTTTTCCAAATGCCTTGTTTTTTGCTGTCTTTGTAGTTTCCTTCTTCTACAACTTGGTCGGGTTGGTAACCCGGCAGTTTCTTCATTCTGCCAAAAATTCGCCAAAAGCCTTGTTTTAGTCCATTGGCATCTACAACATTTATTGTATCCCCATCTATTACTTCATAAGATTGAGCAACAGATATTGAGGAGAAAAACACAGCAATTATGATATAAAAATATTTAAAATTCATCGTTTTCATAGTATTTTACATTTCAAGATACGGTAATTCGTTTCATTAGGTTGCTTTTTTTAGACTAATAGTATATTATCATCGATAATCTCGCAAATTTATAGTTTATCATTTTATTGTTACGTAACTTCTTTTGTTTTGTTTCAAAAAATTCTATTTCTGTTTCGACAGGTTTAATATCATATCTTGTGCCATTTTTGAAAGGTCGTATTCATTTTTCCATCCCCAATGTTCACGAGCCTCAGTATCGTCAATGCTTTCGGGCCAAGATTGTGCAATTAAATCACGTTCGTCCGGAGCATAAGAAATTTTAAAATCGGGAATATTTTTCTCAATTTCGGAAGCAATTTCTTTTGGCGAAAAACTAATGCCTGCCAAATTATACGACGAACGGATTTTTATCTGTTCTGCCGGAGCTTCCATTAGCGAAATGGTTGCTCGAATAGCGTCGGGCATGTACATCATGGGTAATGTTCGGTTCTCGTCCAAAAAACAAGTGTATGCTTTATTTTTTAAAGCCTGATGAAAAATATCTACGGCATAATCGGTAGTACCACCGCCTGGCAATGATTTATAGCCGATTAACCCCGGATAGCGCAAACTTCTTACATCTACATTATATTTATTGTGGTAATATTCGCACCAGCGTTCGCCTGCCAATTTACTAATGCCATAAACAGTAGTGGGCTCCATGATGGTATGTTGCGGTGTATGTTGTTTTGGGGTTGTGGGACCAAAAACGGCTATTGAGCTGGGCCAATATACTTTTTGAATTATTCCTTCTTTGGCTAAGTTCAATACATTAAACAAACTGTTCATATTTAATTCCCAACCAAATTCGGGATGTTTTTCGGCAGTTGCCGAAAGTAATGCCGCCAATAAATATATTTGATTAGTATTATGTTTTTTGACAACAGACAGAAGCTGTTCTTTATTCAATACGTCTAATTGCTCAAACGGACCATTTTGTGCAATTTGCGGTTCTTTTATATCTGATGCTACAACATTTTCAATCCCTTTGATTTTTCGCAATTCTTCTACCAATTCGGTTCCTATTTGCCCTGAAGAACCGATAACTAAAATTTTATCTTGCATTCTGTGCTGTTTTAGAATGCTAATGTAGGAATTTTAACGGTTTTGGTATAAATTCATTCATGAAAATAATGGACTTTATGAATAAAAAGCCAATTTTTTAATATACGTTTTTCATGTTCAGGATAAACAGCAAATCCGGAAACTATATTTGTCGGTTCTCCTGACACATTAACTAAAATTCCCAATGGTACACTGTTCGTTTTTATTATTTGGGTTAGCTTTTCATATTGACTGCTTGAAAAATAATTATGATTATCACCGAATGCTTTTTCCATAAATGATTCTTTTACTGGTATTTGTTTTCTTATTCCATAGCTTATTATACTATCATTCCTAATGAATAATGAATCATCATAAAGAATGTAAAAGTTATATACTCTTTGATTAAGTAAAGAATCTTTAATGTTATAAAGGTATCTTTTCAAAAATTCACAAGGCAAACAGTAGTTAGATGTTAGCAAAAGAAATGTCGTTTGATTATTCTCAGGAATTTTATGTTGATTGCCAAAAATATCTGATAAAAGCAAACCGTTTAAATTGCTTTTTAAAGTAGAATCCAACAATAAATAATTTTGACTTGTCCTTTTCCATTTTTTTATTTCTTCAGGTGTTTCAAAATCTCCAAGTTTTTTACCTACAAAGTCATTTGGCTTAACTGCATAATAATATTTATATACTTTCTTTTTTGTATATACATAAACAGAATCCAATGGTATGTTTGAGGTTGTAAAATAAAGCGAAACCGTTGAATCTCCAAAAGATGTTCTGACAAGAGCGCCTTTTGAAATTAAAACAGAATCTATAATTGTATCGGGGATAATTATTTTTGCATATCCATATGCTTCTATGGTATCTTTTTGACTTTGCTGTGCCGATAATGTTAACGAGAAAAAAACGGCAAATAATAACAATGTTTTATGCATAAGAATTTCATTTTCTTATACAATATAAAAAAACACATATAACTAAATTAGAAATATATTAAACTTTTTCTACTTTGATGATTTTTACAGGACAAGCTTTTGCGGCGTTAACATTAGCTTCGTATTCATCATCGCCAACAAGGACAGAATAAAATCCTTTTTTGTTTTTTCCGCCAATAAGTGTGCATTTACCATCTTTTTTTGACATTCGCCAACGGTCAAATGCCAACTCAACACAGTAATTGCAACCAATACATTTTTCGCGTTGATGAATAATTCGTATCATACGTTTGGCACCACTTTATAAATTTTATCCGAACTTCTTACCACTTCATTTACAGGTGTAGAAAAATGAACACCTTTTTTTACCTCGTTTACCGGTTGATTATCTACTCTCAGCTCTTTAATTTCAGTTTCTATCACACCGGTTGTAGGTCCGGTAATTATTACTTTGTCACCTACTTTCAACGAACTGGTTTCAATTTTAAATTCGGCTACGCCAATTTTTGGAAAATATTTTACTCCTTTACCCAAAAATTGTTTTCGTGTTGTAGCTTGCGAACCATAGCCGTCGGTCCATTCACCTAATTTTTGACCTAAGTAATAACCATCCCAAAAACCACGATTGTACACAGAACTTAAGCGCTCCATCCAACCGTCAATTTTTTCTTTGGTGTATGTTCCGTCTAGATATGCTTCAACTGCTTCGCGATAGCATTGTGTTACAGTTTTCACATATTCAGGGGCTCTTCCTCTCCCTTCAATTTTTAGAACTGTTACGCCGGCATCAACAATTTTATCAATAAAACCAATGGTACACAAGTCTTTGGGCGACATAATGTATTCATTGTCGATTTCAAGTTCGTGCCCTTCTTCCAAATCTATCACTTTGTAAGAACGGCGACAATTTTGCACACAAGCCCCACGATTTGCCGATGAATTGTGTGTGTGCAAGCTCAAATAACATTTTCCGGACACTGCCATACACAATGCTCCGTGCGCAAATATTTCTATTTTCACCAACTCTCCCGATGGCCCGCGCACATCATCACGAATAATTCCGTCGGTAATATCTTTTACTTGTTTTAAACTGAGCTCACGTGCCAAAACCATAACATCGGCAAAGTGTGAAAAGAATTTTACACTTTCCAAATTGGTAATATTGGTTTGTGTAGAAATATGTACTTCTACTTTTTGCGATGCGGCATAATTGATTACCGCTTGGTCGGAAGCAATAATTGCCGTAATTCCGGCTTCTTTTACCTTATCAACTATGCGTCGCATTATAGACAAGTCGTGGTCGTAAATAATGGTATTGAGTGTAAGGTAGGTTTTTACATTATTTTCGTTACAACGACGAGCAATTTCTTCTAAATCTTCGAAAAGAAAATTATTTGCCGCACGAGCTCGCATATTCAGTTGCTCAATGCCAAAATATACCGAGTTTGCACCGCCTTGAATAGCTGCCATTAACGCTTCGAAATTACCGGCAGGGGCCATTATTTCTATTTCTTGTCCTGTTTTATTTTTGTTCATACGGCAAAATTAAGCAATAATTACTATTTAGACTGATTTTAAATACAACACAATTTTATTTCCAATAAATAAATCCTTATGTGTAATTTTATCTGATTAAAAAACAAAACGAATGAATTACCGGAATTTTCTTATATTGATGTTGATAATGATTGGATTTGCACAAGGATGCAACGAAAATCAAGAAATCAGAACGGAAGAAATAAAAGATGCCAATGGCAAATTATTGAAAATTCTCTATTATGAAGGCGATGAGGCGGTTAAAGAAGAACGTTTTTATCCTTCGGGAAAAATAAAACTTAAAGGCGAATACAAAGACGGCAAAAAAAACGGCGTGTGGATTTATTATTACGAAACAGGAAATATTTGGAGCAAAGGCGAGTTTAAAGATGATATTAGGAATGGCATAGCCGAAGTTTATCACGAAAACGGAAAACCCCGTTACAAAGGTCAGTACAAAAATGGCAAAGAATCGGGTAAATGGTTTTTTTACGATAAATCGGGGAAGTTGATCAAAGAATATAATTTTGACCAAGAAAATAAATGATTACACAAAACACCATAGACGAAATTTTTAACACTGCCAAAATTGAAGAGGTAGTGGGTGATTTTGTTTACCTGAAAAAACGAGGCGCCAATTACACCGGGCTTTGTCCCTTTCATAACGAAAAAACCCCTTCGTTTGTGGTTTCGCCGGCAAAAGGCATCTTTAAATGTTTTGGTTGTGGAGAATCAGGCAACGCGGTGAGTTTTATAATGAAACACGAACAATTGGCTTATCCCGAGGCACTTAAATATTTAGCACAAAAATACAATATAGAGATTGAAGAAACCGAACAAACCGACGAGCAAAAACAACAACAATCGAAAAGAGAAAGTTTGTATTTGGTTTCGCAATTTGCCAACCAATGGTTTCAAGAGCAATTGCATAATACCGACGAAGGCAAAGCCATTGGATTGAGCTATTTTAAAGAACGTGGTTTTACCGATGAAACCATTGAAACATTTCAACTGGGTTACAGCCCTTCGGGAAAAGATAAACTGACCAAAGCCGCTCTTGAAAAAGGCTATCAATTAGAATACCTGACCGAAACAGGATTGACCATTCAAAAAGGCGATTATACTTTTGACCGGTTTCACGACCGTGTAATGTTTCCTATTCATAACCTTTCGGGGAGAGTGGTAGGATTTGGCGGTCGCGTACTGAAAAAAAACGAAAAAACAGCTAAATACTTAAACTCGCCCGAATCGGACATTTACCATAAAAGTAAAATTGTTTACGGCATTTATTTTGCCAAAAAATCCATCACTCAAAAAGACAATTGCTATTTGGTAGAAGGATATACCGATGTTATCTCGCTTTATCAAAAAGGCATACAAAATGTTGTATCCTCGTCGGGAACATCGCTGACCGAAGACCAAATAAGGTTGATAAAACGCTATACGCAAAACATTACCATTTTATACGATGGCGACCCAGCCGGAATAAAAGCTTCGTTCAGGGGAATAGATATGATATTGGCAGAGGATATGAATGTAAAAGTATTGCTTTTCCCGGAAGGTGATGACCCCGACAGTTTTGCTCAAAAACATTCTACCGAAGAATTGGAAGAATTTTTAACCTCAAATGCCACCGATTTTTTACAATTTAAAATTAAAATTCAAAAAGAGGAAATAAATAACGACCCGATAAAAAAAGTTGAAGTATTAAATGATATAGCCAATTCCATTTCGTTAATTCCCGATGCCATAAAACGTTCCGTTTACACAAAAGAATGCGCCTCATTGCTTGACATCTCTGAGCAAGCACTTATTAGCGAAATCAACAAAAAAATAAGAAAAAAACTGAGCGGAAAGCTCAATAAACAAGAAAAAGAAGATTTAAATAAATTAGAACCACACACATCCTTGTCGGCAAATAAAACTACCGAAAAGGTTATCAGCCGGCGAAATTTTTGGGAAGAAGAAATAATGCGTTTATTGTGCAATTATGCCAATGAACCCGTAACCGTAGAAATTGAGATAGAACCTGAAAATGAAGATGACAGTACAAGTGAAGTGCAAAAACAAACGGTAAAAGCAAGTGCTGCCGAATGGATTTTGAAAGAATTACACGACGATAACATCAACCTCAACTCACCTGTTTTTAATGAAATAATTGATTTTTTTAAAGAAAAAATCATCAACGGTGATTCGTTTTCAACCCAAGCACTTATCCATCATCCTAATGAAGAAATAAGCAAAACCGTTATAAATTTACTTGCCGAAAAGCACGAATTGAGCGAAAATTGGAAAAAACACAATATTATTGTTTTGCCCGAAAAAGAAGTATTGAATCAAAGCATTTTGCAAACGTTAAAATTTTTCAAGCTTGAATTTGTGGCAGAGGAAATCAGGCAAATGCAAGCCCGACTGAAAGAAACCAATGAGCCGCAAGAGGTAATAAATATTCTTAACCAAATTAAAAACTATACCGAGATTAAGAAACGATTAGCCAAAGAATTGGGTGTTACGGTTATGTAACTTCTACGTTGTTCTTAAAATTACTTCAACTTATAGCCAATCATTAAAACCGCACAACCTCTTTTAAGGGTATCGTTGGTTTCGGGAATTTCATAATCGAGATACATTTTGCGCGCTTTTTCGGGCTCCCAAGTATAAATTTTTTCACCTTTATTTATAAACTCCTCATTTGAAAAAAGCAATTTGCGTTTTTTGGCTCCGGCTTTTTGTTGTAAACCTTAATGTTTACATCTTGAGGCAATGCTTTTGTATTGAAAATAAATTTGTAACGTTCGCCTATAAAAAGCGGAACTTCTATTTCTTTCAGTTGCTTTTTATTCTTAAATGTAACTCGCGTAATTTTTGATGAATCATAATGATAATCGGGTTTAAGCATTGGCTTAATTTCTTTTTTTAATGATACTGAGTCGCATTCGGTAGAATATTTTACGGCAAATGCCGATAAGAGCACAAATGCCGAAACAGCTATAACAAGTGTTAATCGGTTAAATTTCATAATCAATGACTTTTTATGCAGTTATTTCTGCACGTAATGCTTCAATTTTTTCTTTTAATTGTTGTAATTCTTCTTTTGACAAGAAAGGTATATCTTCCGATTCGTCGTCAAGCGGTTTTAATACGGTTTGCAAGTCTTTTAAACCATTAATCAGATTTTCTGTTCCTTCGGGATACTTGTGCTCTAAAAGGTTTACTAATGATTCTAAAATAATTGCTTGCTCCGACAGTTTGACGTTTAATCGTTGATTATCGTTCAAATTACTGGTTTGTGCGGCCAAATACATACTTTCTATCCAAGCTCCGGCAAAAACTACCACCGAAGCATCTTCCATTTCGTTTTCTTCCAAATAATTATCCAACTCCATTTGCATATCTGCAATAATATAAGCCAACGAATCGGGGTTTCCTATGTTTTTTTCAAATCGCTCTCGCAAATTATTGTTATTAAATACATCGGTCATCCACAGTTTTTCGGATAATTCATTCATTACTTTTAAATAATTGATGGCTTCTTGCGTTTGATTGTGCAAAACATTATATGCCATATCGGCAGAATAAACGCCCAAATTCAACAGTTGTGCCGCTTTGGTATTATAGTTTTTGGCTTTTGAAGGGTCGTGTGTAATTCCGGCTTGATAGCCCAAACCTGAATTTTTAAACAAAAAAGCAATTTGTAACGGCGATGGCAATGAGTAACTCACTTCGCTGTCATTTTCTACCGATACTTCTTCCTCCACAGTTTCAACAGTTACAGTATCTTTTTGTTCTTGTAATTCAGCATTTTCTTCGTGGTTTCCACAGCTTGCAAACACTGCCATAAATAAGATAAAAGTGATTTTTTTCATGACTAATAATTGTATTTAATCGACGAATATACTTATTTTCTTAAAACTGTTAAAATTTATGCATTGTAAATTTTATTAATTGATTCTTGGGCTTCTTTGAGTGATTGCCCAAATGATATTATTCCCTCTTCGTGTCCTCCCATTATTATTGTATTGTATTGCTTTACATCGGACGATTCTTGGTATAATCTTTTCATTTCGTATGCCATTTCAGGAGTACCATAAGGAACAGCGGGATTAGTGGTTGGCAATTTATGTAAATACTTTTGCCATAATTTTTTGTTGTGAATATGAATGATGGCTTGAATTGTTTCATCGGCTTCATAAAGGGCAGCGTGCGTCATTGTTTCCGACGAAGCTCTTTTTTTTCCTAAACACCAAACCATATTTTTATCAATATCGTAATTGGTTACCAAAGCAAAATCATTATCATTTATATGCTCGGTTTTTCCTGTTTGTGTAGCTGAAATTAAAATTCCTTCGGGGATTTTAATGCTGATATTTCCATATCCTACATTTAATTCATCGTAATGACCAATCAAACCCAATTGATGCATACGGTCTCTTGTTTTTTTCAATTCTTCAGGAACAGTTACAGGTAATTTTTCGACTTTTTTATGATGACAACCAAATTTTATATATCCTTCATCGATATTTTGCATAAGTTAAAATTTTTCGGGGAACAAAGATTGAAGTCCTTTTTCAGAGGCATCGCAAATTCCTCTTTCTGTAATCAATTTGGTAACTAACCGAGCCGGAGTTACATCAAACCCGTAGTTGGCTGCCGGTGTACTTTCAGGACAAATTAACACTTGCTCTATCTTATTATTTTTTGACTTCCCTTGCACATATTTCACTTCATTTTCGCTGCGCAATTCAATAGGAATTTCTTTCACACCGTTTTCAATTGTCCAATCAATAGTGGATGAAGGCAAAGCAACATAAAAAGGCACATTGTTGTCGTTAGCCGCAAGAGCTTTTAAGTAAGTTCCAATTTTGTTTGCCACGTCACCGGTGCGCGTTGTACGGTCGGTGCCTACGATTACCATATCAACCAATCCGTGTTGCATCAAATGCCCGCCGGCATTATCCGTTATAAGCGTATGTTTTACACCGTGTTGCCCCAACTCAAAGGCTGTGAGGTTTGCTCCTTGATTTCTCGGGCGGGTTTCATCTACCCAAACATGTATATCTATCCCTTTATCATGCGCTTTGTATATTGGAGCAGTAGCCGTTCCCCAATCAATGGTAGCAAGCCAACCGGCGTTGCAATGCGTAAGAATATTTACCGTTTCACCCTCTTTTTTTTGTGCAATTTCTTCTATTAATTGTAATCCGTAATCACCAATTTTTGAACAAATTTCAATATCCTCCAATTTTATTTTTTCGGCTGATGCCAATGCTTGTTGTTGAATATTTTTAAGTTCAGTATAAAAATCCAACTCCGACAATACTCGGTCAACGGCCCACATTAAATTTACAGCGGTTGGGCGTGAAGATTTAAGTCTTTCGGCACGCTCAAGCAAAAACGTTTTTACATTCCTTTTGTCTGTTGCCTCCAACGTTGCCAAATACATGCCAAAAGCCGCTGTAACGCCAATAAGCGGAGCTCCTCTTACAATCATTTCCTTAATGGCTACGTAAGCATCTTCTGAATTGGTAATGTCAACTATTTTTATTTCGTGCGGAAATAACCGTTGGTCGAAAACATGAACTGTTTTTTGATCTGACGAAAGCCAAATGGAATGATAATGTGTATCGTGAATTTTCATACTGATGTTTAATGATTAATAATGTTTAATAAATTATCTTTTTCAGGATTAAATAAAAATGTTTTAATTCCTAGTTTTTTAGCCGATTCAATGTGTTCTTTTGTGTCATCGGTAAAAAGTGTTTCATGGGGGGTTAGGTTATTTTCGGTCAATACCAAATTAAAAAATTCAGCATCCGGTTTACGCATTTTGCACTCATAAGAGTAATAAACTTTTTTAAAGAGTGGTGAAAAATCAGGTAAATTGAAATGCTTTTGCAAATAATTATGGATGTATTTTGTATGAACCGGGTTGGTATTGCTTAATAAATAGAGGTTATATTTGTTTTTAAGCATGCGCAATTCTTCCATTTTATTTTTTGGAATGGGTAATAGCATTGCATTCCAGGAATCTATAAATTGTTGTGTAGATATATGCGGATATTGACGTACAACAGCAGTTAAAAAATCATGCTCCGAAACTTCACCGGTTTCAAACTGTTTAAATAATGGCAATTGGTCGTAATTTTCTATGTCAATGCCCAAAGCTTTCATCGCTTGAAGCGTATTTTCGATAGCCAAAGGAATGATAACGCCCCCCAAATCGATGATTAAATTTTTTATCATTTATCGCGAAATTTGAACGAAATTACAAAAATCTTTTGCCTTAGGATTGCGTAATTTAAATCATTTATGTAAAATTGCAGTCCTTAAAAATCAAGGCATCCTTGATTAGGGCCCATAGCTCAGTTGGTTAGAGCACCTGACTCATAATCAGGGGGTCGCTGGTTCGAGCCCAGCTGGGCCCACTTTACCGAACAGTTACTCAATTGTGATTGTTCGGTTTTTTTATACTTATACTTTTTTAAATTGTTGGTTAGAGCATCCCGACTTTATGTCGGGAGAGTCAATGGTTCGAGCCCAGCTGGGCCGACTTTTCCGAACAGTTGCTCAATTGTGATTGTTCGTTTTTTTATCCTTAAACTTAATATACTTGTTGGTTAGAGTACCTAACAATTAAGTTGAACAACGTTAAATATTAAAAAACCATCCGCTCAGGAACGGATGGCAGCAAATTTAGGTTGTGTTGACTATGGAATAAACTTACCCTAAATAAGCTTTTAACAATTTACTTCTTGATGAATGTTTTAAGCGTCGAATTGCTTTTTCTTTTATTTGTCGAACTCGCTCACGAGTGAGTTCAAGTTGTTCGCCAATTTCTTCAAGTGTCATTTGCGGAAAACCGGCTATCCCGTAATACATTTTAATAATTGCGGCTTCACGATAAGATAATGTTGATAATGCTCGCTCAACCTCATGTACCAATGATTCGTTAATCAGCCGGGAATCCGGTCTGGGAATGTCATTTTTATCCAAAACATCCAACAAATTATTGGAATCTTCATCTTCCGAAAGTGGCGCATCTACCGATAAAGGGCGCGTATTATTACGCAATGTATCTTTTATTTCCGAAGGTTTAATCTCTAAAAACGTGGCTAATTCTTCAATGGTTGGTTCACGTTCATAACGTTGTTCCAACTCTGCAAATGCTTTGTTTAATCGATTAATTGACCCAATTTTGTTTAATGGCAAACGAATAATACGTGCTTGCTCAGATAATGCCTGCAAAATAGATTGACGAATCCACCAAACAGCATACGAAATAAATTTAAACCCTTTGGTTTCATCAAATCGTTTGGCGGCTTTTATCAGCCCAAGATTTCCTTCATTTATTAAATCGGGTAAACTTAATCCTTGGTTTTGGTATTGCTTGGCTACCGATACTACGAAACGTAAGTTTGCTTTTGTCAGTTTTTCAAGTGCTTTTTCATCTCCTTGTCGTATTCTTTGCGCTAATTCAACTTCTTCTTCGGCAGTAATTAAATCAACTTTTGAAATTTCTTGCAAGTATTTGTCTAATGAAATCGTATCTCTATTGGTTACTTGCTTGGTGATTTTTAGTTGTCTCATAGTTTTTGGGGATATTTAAACAAACCTAATAAACGCAAATATCCGAATAAAGTTTCAATAATCGACAAAAAAAATATTTTAGTCGAACATTTGCCTATTTTCATCTAATAATAAATAATAAAGCTTCAGATAAATTCTTATTGCAAAAGCAAATTAAGAAAACTTAGAATTGGAAATAAATAAACGCTTGCAAGTCTGCTGTAATGAACTGATAAATAAACAATACTGCCAAAAATGTAACAAAGAACTGTCCGTAGAGCGGCATTTGAATAAAGTAATTTTTATATAATCTTTTGAATTTTGTCGGTATCCAATGAATTAAATATCCTATTAAAATTACAAAGAAAACGGTTTTGTACCCTAGTATCATTTCACCTGTTTTATCCCAAGCAAATTGATGAGTTATTTGATGTAAGATGGTCCAAGTATCTTCTATTTTTTCGGCTCTAAACCAAATTCGTGTAAAGGTAATAAAGGTAAGGGTGAATAAAACAACCCAAGCTGTTTTCAGTGGGTGCTTAATCTTTTGATAAGGGCTAATTTTTCGCCAAAATTTGTAAATAATAAGCGCAATACCGTTTAGTCCGCCCCAGATGATAAATTGGAAACTTGCCCCATGCCAAAGACCACCCAACAGCATCGTTACCAACAAGTTGATATTATGTGCAACATGTTTGCGAAATGCCGGATATGCATACGAGCCCAAAAATAAAAACAATATAATGCCGAAGGTAAAATATCCGACCAACCAAGATTTGGAAATCAACACCAAGAAAAAGGCAATAATAATCAAACTCACATAGGTTCCTATACTCCCCTTGCGATTTCCTCCCAGTGGAATATACAAGTAATCCTTTAGCCAATTGGACAGTGAAATATGCCAACGCTTCCAAAATTCGGCAACATTGCGAGCTTTGTAAGGCGAATTAAAGTTCTTTGGCAATTTAAAACCCATTAACAATGCCACTCCAATAGCAATATCGGTATAACCCGAAAAATCGGCATATACTTGCAACGAATAACCGAATAACGCCATGGTGTTTTCAAACCCTGTAAATAACCCGGGATTGGAAAAAACGCGGTCAATGAAATTAACCGCTATATAATCGCCCAGCACCAATTTTTTAATCAAACCGTTCAAAATCATAAACAACGCCCATCCGAACATTCTTTTGGATAAAAAATAGGGCTTGTACAATTGCGGAATAAAATCGGCGGCGCGCACAATAGGCCCTGCCACTAATTGAGGGAAAAATGACACATAAAAACCAAAATCCAACATGTTTTTTACCGGTTTTACATGTCCACGGTACACATCTATGGAATAACTCATGGTTTGAAACGTGAAAAATGAAATTCCTACCGGAAGCAAAATTTTATCTACCTCAAAGTGTGTACCTGCCCACGTGTTGGCAAATTGGGCAAAATGATTTAATACTTTATAATTGGTATGAAACAGTTGATTGAACGATTCGGTAAAAAAGTAGGCATACTTAAAATAAATCAACAAAAACAAATTGACCACAATACTGAATGTAAGCAAAAGTTTGCGCTTTAGCACATGCGATGATTTGGCTATTGCCAAACCAACATAAAAATCCGTAAAGGTTGAAAAGAGCAAGATGAAAAAGAAAAATCCGCTGGTTTTATAGTAAAAAAACAAACTGGCAAAAAATAAATAGGCATTTCGAACAGCTTTGTTTTTATATACTACCGAATAGCCCAAAAGCACCAAAGCAAAAAATCCCCAAAAGTAAAATTGCGTAAACAATAAAGGGGATTTTTCGCTATATAATAAAAGCGATTTTAAATTCTCGGCAGAGAAAAATGCATCGATATATTGAATAAAATCGTTCATTATTGCGCCGTATGCTTTATGTGGTTTTCATATTTTTTCAATATTGCCGAAAACATTAAGTCTCCCATTAGTTTATAACCTTCGGTTGTCAGGTGTATTTTGTCTTTTTTTGCCAAACCGGCTTGTTGCCATTGATAAATACTGCCCAATCCGCCCATTACCTGAAACATATCCCAAAATGCAGCATTGTATTTTTTTGCCAACAACAGCATTTGTTCGCGCACTTTCAGCACGTTTTTGTTCGGAAAGCGGCGTTTGTAATAACTGTCATTGTTATTGGTAAACAAAATTGCCGTATTGGGCGAAACAGAATGTATGCGTTGAATCAGTGAGTCGTAATTTTGGTAAAATTCTTCGGGAATAAATTCACTTTGTGTCATATATGCATCATTTATACCTATTGAAAACACAACCAAATCGGGTTTAATAACTTGCAATTGTTTTTCCAGCTCGTTGCAACGCAAATAAGAAGGAACACTTGCGCCGTTTACACCAACTCCGTGGTAGTAAATGCCGGGCAAATCGGATTCTAAGGTTAAGCCGTAAAGCGTAAAGTTCTGTTGGCAACTGTCATGTTTTACCAATTTAAATGAAACAGTATCAATATAGCGGTTAAAAATAAACTCTTGATAGCCAAGTTCGGGATTTATACGCACCGAATACACATTTGCCGGCACATTGGTTATTTCCACATCAAAAGAAGTTGTATCTATATTATAAAATAACTTTACATGATTAAAAGGATAATTCAAATACTCATATTCGCGTGTTCTGAAATAAATGGTAAATGAAGCATTAGTATCAGATGTGAAAACTTGCATTCCGGTTAATCCTAAGGTGCAGTTCTTATTTTTCTCAACATTTTTGCATTTGTCCCACTCGCCGGTATATTTTACATCAAAACTGTATGGGTTGTTGGTTTTGGCAATTTTCATCGGAAATATCAAACCTCTTCCGGCATCACAACCCGGCATCAATGTTTGGAAATTACGGCGTAAGCGACTGCTCCATATATCGGCTTGAATGTGCGAGCCGCCCCTTTGCAAAATATTTACTTGCCCTTTTCCGAAAAAATAAACACTGTCGAGTTTGGTAAAAAATTGTTCCCATTTTGCACTATCGGCAGCATAATACACTTTGTTACTATCGTATTGAATAAACGGATATTTAGGAAAATGATACGGATAAGGATAAACCGTTTGAGCTCTTAAATGGTGAAAACCCACCATTAAAAACACAAAAAGCAAGGTGTGTAAAAACAGGTTATTTATTTCTTTTCGATTCATACTCGTAATAATCTTCTATTAATGATTGATAAAAATATTCGGCAATAATTTTGGCTCCTTTTCCCGAAAAATGTATATAATCGGTGGCGGCAAGTGGTGGCTCGGCTTCTACCCAGCTTATCATAGCGTTTTTCCCGCCCATCACTTCATACATATCAAAAAAGGCAGCATCATTCTCAAAAGCCGCTTTTTTCATTGCATCCCTTACTACTTCGAGCAACGGATAAGTTTGTAGCTCTCCATCTACTTTTGTGGACATATCGCCCGGACCTATCACTATAATGGATACATCGGGAAGTATTTTTTTCAGCTTGCGTAATTGCGATGAAAACCAACGTCCGTATTGATAGGCTTGAGCTGAATCTTTTATATATGGAATGGTATTTCCGCCATATTCCATTATGAGTAATTTCACATTCAAATCATCATAAATATTTTTCATCAATGAGTGGTTCATTTTTGAAAAAATTGTTCCCGAACTGCCGCGCATTGGTATGTTATCTACATAAACACCCGTATTGCTCTCAAATGAAACCGCATATAACTCGGGTGAAACCGGCGCATTAAAGGCAATTTTCATTTTCTCGGGTGTTTGGTTCAATTTATATTTAAATGCCGAGCCCAAGGTGTTTTCTTCCAGCAAAACTTTCTTTTTTTGTTCATCATCTACTGATAAATGTAAATATGTGTTTGGCTGAGCCATTCCGTAATACAAAGTAAAATTGGAAAATTCTTTACTTGTAGAATAGGCAATTTTATTGGGTTCGAACTCTATCCAAGCAAACTCCGTTGAGTCTAACGGGTCGTGCAATTGATATTGAGCAAATGAAGCTAAAATTCCATAGCGGTTGTGTTCGGGCTTATCTTTTTGATTACCGTACAAGGCATAACGTTTCCATTGGTCGGAAAAAACAATTTTCATAGACAGTGAATTTGCCAGTGGGACAGGCGAGTACAGTCCCGGTCCTCTGCCACCAAACTCTTTTTGCAATCGATGCCGGACAAATGCTGTAATACGCTCACCTTCGATTTGAGAATCGCCGTAATGCAACGCGTGAAATTTTGTGTTTTTATTGTATTTTAATTGATATAATGATTCAAAAAAAGTTTGCAATGCTTTGCGTTTATTGTCGGCATATTGCAAGCGCTTGTTATCCGTTCTGTTTTCATAAGTGAAAGATAGTGTTGCGGTATTTACTTTTTGTAAACTGTCTTTCAGTAAGCTGTCTTTGCGTTGTTTTTGAACAAATAAAATGCTGTCTTGTTTTCTTTTTTCGGCTAACCTGATGGAATCTTCTTTGAGCTTTAACAAGAGTGAATCGACATTGGCTTTTTTTACGGCATTGCTGTCGGGTAAAAACGGTTTGGTTGGGTCGGGAAGTTTAAGTGTAAGTTCTCCAATGGTTATTTTATCTTGTGGCGACACAAAGTACAACAATGTAATTGCCGCAAACAAGCTCAACAAAAAGAGTAATATTTGATGTGGTTTAATCAATCTTTACGGTTTATAAATGATGAGTTTGTCGCCAATATCCAATCGTTCGGATGTTTTTTTGTTCCATTGCATAATTTCATCTACTGATACATTGAACTTTTTGGCAATCAGCCATAACGAATCGCCTGATTTTACGGTATAAACCGTTTTTTGAGCATTTGTTTTTTCTTTGGGCAATTTTGCCGGCTCCACGGTTTGGAATTTTGATTTTGAACCTGTGTTTTTTTGCTCTGTTTCCTTTTCAGAAGATGTTTTTTTATTGGTATAAATGACCAACTCTTGTCCAACATTTATCAAATGACCTTTTATGTTGTTCCATGCTTGCAATTCGGAAACTCTGACACCAAATTTTTGTGCAATGTAACCCAAATTATCTCCGGATTGCACTTTATAGGTAATCGGTTCGCCGTTTTGGGGAATTTGCAGTGTAACCTTACGCACTTTGCGTGCTTTTATGCTGTCGGCTATTTGCTGTAAGCGATACAATTCTTTTTCTTTTTTAGTAAATAAATTAACCTTGTTTTCTGGTAAAACCAAAGGATAATGATGTAACGAATCGGCAGGAATTACTCGTTGCCAATAAAGCGGATTATGCGCATTTAAAAATTTATCGGTAACAAATAAATGCTTGCCAACGATTGAAAACGAAAGTTTATTTTTCACCTCAACCGTGTCGGCATTTTGATAAACAGGGTAAGAGGAAAAAGATACACTGCCAAAATAATAAACTGCTTCGAAAAACTGACGGTATTCGTGGCGCAAATACAACGGTAAATATTCATAAAAATCATCTATTTTATCCGATTTGGCTTTTATCTTGGCTTTTTCTACAATTGCCGCCGATGATAAGAACTCCAATACGGTCAAGTCCCAACTTTTATGTTTTTTGTAAATATCTTTCAGATAAAGTGCTGCTGCTTTGGTAGAAAGGGCAATATCTTTACGTTCGTCAATGTATTCCGTAATATTTAAGTTATATTTTTTGGCAACAATATATTGCAATCCCCAAGCACCTACACGGTTATCTTTATTGACAAATAACGGGTTATATAACGAAGCCGCATAAGGTAAAAATGCCAATTCGGAAGGGACATTTTCTTGCTTTAAAATTTCAGCCACTTGCGGAAAATACAATTGCATTAAAAAACCTGCATTTTTCAGCTCTCTATACGTTTCATTAAATGTTATGACCGGATAATAATTGAAATGGGTAATGTATGTTTTGAAATATTCGCTCAATACTTCATCGTCATCGGGCAAATAACTGTTGATTTTGAATGGCAATTTATTAGGTGCAACATAATATTTTTTCAAACTGTCTTGTTTGTCTTTATACGTGCTGTGCCATTGCGCTTTGCTCAAAAAAACACTTACCAGCGATATTATAAAAAATACATACTTCATCGCATCAAAAATAAGTAGAAATAAGCACGCGATTTTACGACAACTGATGAATTATCAACAATTTGATTTTAATGGATTTGAAATACAATTCTTTTTACATTGAAAATTTTATTTACGGTTGACAATTATCTTTTTTGAATATATTTCGAATAAAAAAACCCTCCCATTTTTAAATATTGGAAGGGTTGAATGAAAAATATTTTACAATATTTATTCTTTTAAAAACTTTAAATCATACACTCGATTTGCAGTGATTAGTTTCACAAAGTAAACTCCGGGTTTGTATTCTTTAACATCTACAACAGAAGTATTTTGATTGAATTTTTCAATCTCTTTTCCGGTTACATCATAAATAATCAATTGATTATAAGCAACATTTGGAACAGTAATGTAGTTTTGCGTCGGATTAGGCTGTATTTTAATTTTTGAATAATCATTTAAATCATTTACCCCTGTTATAAAACTAACATTCTGACAAATCGTATCTGCGCAACCAAAGCTGGAAGTTGTAAGTAAACATACAAAATATGATCCCGTGGAAGCATATTGGTGTACAGGATTTTGGCTTGTTGAAGTTGTTCCATCACCAAAATCCCAATACCAACTTGCAATTACTCCATTATTTACAGTAGATAAATCATTAAATGTAAATTGTCCTGAACCATTATCTTGATAAGAAAATGATGAGTTTGGTATTTCATGGACTGTAACTTGATGTACTTGACCAAACGTACAGCCATGAGAAGTTTGTACTACTAAAGTAACATTATATACACCCGGAGAAGAATATGTATGAGGTAGAGGCGTCGGACTTACATCAATCATACCGTCTCCAAAATCCCAATACCAACTGACGATGTTGTTGCCTGCGCCATCACCTGCATAGCTATTATCTAAAAAATTAACACTTTGATATAAGCAAACATCGTTATAAAAGAAATCTGCAAATCCTGTATTTTCACAAGCTAAAGGAACATATACCTGAAAAAATGTCGCTCCGGAATCAATTCCATTATTACAATTTGGATATACTTTTGGATAAATATCTACATATAAATTATAATAATAACCTCCGGGTAATGAATCAAAAACAGGTGTTTGTTGCCACCCTCCTAATGACCCTAAATTTAGCGAATTATTTACATCTTGAATCATGTAAAATACAGAATCTGCATTAGTAGTTACATGAAACTCAATATATCCGGAATTGGGATTATTGGTAGAATCCGGTTTTACCGTAATAGAATCTATTGATAACGTTGGTGGTGTAGGAGGATATGTATTAAATGTGTAAGATAATGTATTATTATTTGCATCATTTATTACCAAAGTAAAAGTATCTTGACATAATGAATTATAAAAACCGGTAGTTCCATTATTTGACGTAGTGGTAAGTGGTGTAGAGTTTGCCGGATGCATACCTGTTAAACTAAATGAATAAGGTGCAACACCACCGGAAACTTCGATATATAAACTTCCATATGGACTTGGCGGAGGATTAGATCCTATACTATCACAACTCAAACAAGTCTTTACAACTGATACCGAATCAATCGTTAATTGTGCATTAGCTATAATATTAATAGCTAGTAAAAGAATTAAATTTAATGTAATTTTTTTCATTTCGATAAAATTTTATTGGTTCAAAGCCAAAACGTAAAAAGTTGTTTAAGCGTTGCCTAAAAACAAAAAAATTCCCCACTTAATTTTAAATGAAATATACAAACAACTGAAAGTCAATTTGTTTAATCAAAATAAATTTCTTAAAAAAAATACATAAATTCAAACCTCAATAACCGGCAAGCAAACCATCGGATTGGTTTCTAAGTAAGCATTTGCCCACGACAGTCCCACGCCAAATCCGGAGAGCAACATTTTCAAAGGCTTGTTCTCGGCAACTTCTTTCAGTTCGCTACAAATAGTCAACGGAATGGATGCCGAACTGGTGTTGCCATATTTATCAATAGAATATGGAACTTGATTTTTTGAAAAACCAAGTTTTTTCCGAATCATTTCATTCATCAATTTATTGGCTTGATGCATCACAAAATAGTCAATATCTTCAGGAGTTTTATTTATCTTTTGTAAAAACTCTTTCAATGAATTCGGAACGGTAGTAACCGAAAAATTAAATATATCCAATCCGTTGAGCGAAACCTCCAAATTGCATCGTTTTACACCATTACCGAAGTCTTTCACTTTAAACGATTCCTCCGAAATTAAATTTCGCGTACCACCATCGGGAATAATAATGGATTGATAGCCTGAGCCATCTGAATGCAAATCAAAATAAGCGGGCTTGGCATTTTCTTTATAAGAAACTGCCGTAACAGTAGCCGCATCTCCAAACAACGGATAAGTGCTTTTATCTTCTTTGTTGATGGTATAGGAAGATACATCTCCTACAACAACCAATCCTTTTTTCAACTGTCCGTTTTGCAAAAAATTTGCCGCTGTAAACAAACCGTAAATATATCCCGAACACCCCAAGCCAACATCAAAAGCCAATGTGTTTTTGGATAATCCTAAGCGGTCTTGTAAAATTATAGCTGTTGCCGGCAAGTAATAGTCAGGCGATTGGGATACAAATATCAAAAAATCTATTTCACTTTTCTCCCAATTAAGGGCATTTATCATTTTTTTTGCGGCTTCTAAAGCCAAGTCGGAGGTAGTGAGGCGTTGTTGTTTGGCAATATGTCTTTTTTCTACACCTACGGTTTTTGTAAAAAGTTTGCTTTCTTTTTCGGAAAAATAAGGATAGTCTGTATTCTTTTCAGAATAGGCAGGGACAGCAGCAGCAATGCCATCAACAGAAAAATTATGTAACGAAACAAACGCCATTTATCCGTTAATCTTTTCTGCAATAATAGAATATAAATCTTCTACCGTTTGTGCATTTTTCAATTCCTCGGGTTCTATAATTACGTCATACTCACTGTCAATAAGCGCAATAATAATCAGTGCGTGCATAGAACTCCACCAATCGATTTCGGTAATTTTTGTTTTTTCATCAATGCCGCTTACATCATAATCTTCACCGAATTCGGTTTTTAATTTATTTATAAATTCATTTAGCGTATCCATATTATTTTTTATTTTTTTATTCAGAATAATCAACTATTGTTGCTCCCCAAGTATAACCAATACCAAATCCGGCAAGTAAAACTTTATCGCCGTTTTTTAATTTTGGCAAAGTATTCATAGCAATGGGGATAGTTGCCGAAACTGTGTTTCCTGTATTTTCAATATTAACAATAAATTTTGATTCGGGAATTTTTAATTTTTTACGTAAAAATTCAAGCATCACACCATTGGCTTGATGAAAGATAAAATAATCGATATCATCAATGGTTAAACCGTGTTTTTCGGTTACTTGTTTTATCAATTGCGGCACACGCCTGAAGGCAAATAAAAAAATCTTGGCACTGTTCATTTCCATTCGCCCCCATTTCATACCCGATGGAACATTTTTATTTTCCTCTAAAAATGAAATATCTGCCGGATTTCTTGTTCCCGAACGGTGAACAATAAGATTTTCGAAGCCTTTCCCGTCTGTTCCAAAAACAAATTGATTGATTTTGAAATTTTCACTCCCCGGAATTTTATCTTTGGAAACCAAAGTTGCCGCAGCGCCATCGCTAAACAACATTCTTAACTGCACATCAGCGGGATGAATGACTTTTGTAGGATTATCGGCTGTAATCACGAGAATATTCGCAGCTGTTTGGGAATATATAAGAGATTTGGCAAGGTTTAAACCGTAAATAAAACCGGTGCAACCATGCAGTATGTCAATTGCTCCGCAATTTTCACTCAAGCCCAATTCGCGCTGAATATAACAAGCAGTAGTTGGTCCTTTATGGTCTAATGCGTCGGAAATAAATATGATATAATCAATTTTGTCTTTATCTATTTCTTTTCGGTTAAGCAATTTTTTTGCCGCTTCTATTCCCAAATCCGAAGCCGTTTGGTCAAAACGAGAAGCAAATCGCTTCTTAACAGCACAAAAATCCAAAATTTCTTTTTCGGTAAGTTTTGGATACTCATTGAGCAAATCCTGATTGGAAACTTCAATTTCTCCTAAAAAATATTCGTTAGCATTGATATATACATCCGGAAATTCCATTATTGACTATTCGCATTTTTTATTTGCATTTCTAATTTTCGGATATGTTGTCCCAACGGCTCATTGGGAAATATCTCGTATCCTTTACGGTAGTATTTTAAGGCAGTATCAAAATCATTTTTATAGCCGTATAAATTTCCCAAACTTAAATAAATGCCATATTCTTTTGGATGTTTCGGCAATAAACCGGTTAGCACTTGAATGCCTTCGTCAATTTTATTTTCTTTTACACAATAGTTTACAAATGCCTGATTTAAAATATCAAATCCGGGGTTTAACTGTATGGCTTTTTTGTAATAATACCAAGCACTGTCTTTTTGATTAAGATTTTGATAAACAACCGCCAAATTAAAAGCTACATTAGCATTGGTTGTATCTAATTTATACGATTGTTTATACATTTCCAATGCTTTGGGGAAATCTCTGTAAAATTTAAAATAAATTGTTCCCAAATTATTTATAGACGTTGCATATTCAGGATAAATTTTCAAGCACTCTTTGTATTCTTTTTCGGCTCTTTTCAACTTTGCCGGCACATCAGGCGCTTGCGGTAAGTTTTGCACATAACCAAACAGTTGATTTGCTACTACTGCGTGAGCTTTTGCCGAATTTTGAAGGTGTTGCAAATCATGGTCGAATATATAAAAATCATCTCGCCAATCATCATTTCTGGCAATTGTTCGCACACTAAAAGCAATGAGCAAAGCAAAAATGGTGTACGTAAAATATTTTTCTTTTTTGTAATGCGCAAACAGGTATTGAAGACCATAAACCAAAATGATCAGGAAACCCAAGCTGCCGGCAAAAACAAACCGTTCGGCAACAATTCCGGGCAATGGTTTGAGAATATTGGAGGCAGCAAACAAATTCAGCCACATAAAAGCAATGCCAAATGCTACAATTTTATTTGTTTTATACGTTTTGAAAAACAACCAAACAAAAGCAAAAATTACAATTAGCGACACATAAACCCAAGGGTTATCCCAACCATAAACGGGCACATGATTATATCCGTAATAATATGACAGTTCAAACGGAAATAACAGAAGTTTCAAATAATACAACATAACATATATTCCGGCGGGAATACGTTCTACCAATGACATATAATACATTGGATTTTCAAAGTATAATACTTTACGATAGGTTTCCGTATCGGAAAAAATATTTTTTTTGAAAATAATAATCAGTAAAGCTGTAATTGCTACTCCTGAAATTAAATATGCCAGCGAACGAAATAACTTTTTCTTCTCCGTCTGAAATATAAAAAGCACTAAAAACACTCCTCCCAAATACACTAATATGTTCGGTTTGGTTAAATATCCCAATCCTATTAAAAGAACAATATACAACCATCGGATAAGTTTACCGTCTTTTATGTATCGAATACCGTGCAGTAAAGCTCCAAAGCCAAAAATTGCCACCAACAATTCATCACGCGATTTAATATTATCCACCACTTCGGTATGCAACGGATAAGCAATAAAGAGAACTACGATTATCCACTTTAACAAGTAATTATCGGGCGAAATTATTTCACTTAAAAAAAGGAATACCAAATAACATACAAAAGCATACAACAACACACTTATAAAATGACTCACATGCGGATTTTCGCCAAAAAACTGATATTCAAGAGCAAAAGTAGTCAGCAATATTGGACGATAAGCATATTTGTTGCGATACTCGTAAAAAGAATGATGAGTAAAAATATCTTTAATGCCTTTAATCCCTTTAGTTGTATAAGGATGGTTTTTAATCACCAAATGGTCATCGAGCGAATAATCGTTTTTGATAGAATTGCCAAAAACCAAAAAAGTAAGAACTGCTATCAGTAAAAATGCTTTTTTGTTTGATATGTGGGATAAAAATTTGAGCACAAATAATCAAGTTATCTTTATTAAAAGATAAAGAAAATAAAATTTAAATTGGAATACAAAAAAATGAGGTAAGAATTTGCTAATCATCCAATTTTTGAAGCCACTTGATGTTATTTAGTATTAATACCGTATCGCTCCCGGAGTTTAATGTTCCTTTTATTCCAAAACAGTATTCATATTTTGCAAATAGCGACTGTCGAAATCGGTTAAAGGAATTGTTATGGTTCTGAAAATAGTATCCAATGGAGCGGTAGAAACATTAATTGATCCACTTTCATATAATGGCGAACAATAATTGTTTGTATTCGGGATAAGGTTTTTACCGTGAATAAACACATCAAAAGTTTGTAGCTCGCTGTTTTTAGGCAATAATGCATCAAACTGTAAATATCCGTTTCCAAACGGACGACCATCTACATTATTTATTACATTCAACGAAAGTTTAAATGCACCGGTTGAGTCTTTTACCGCCATTAAGTATTCTGTTCCGTTAATAGTTGTATCAGCAGGAATAATGGTTGTATCGGGCGGTGTCATGGTTGTGTCTATCAATGTATCTGCAGGAGTAATAAGAGTATCGGGGTTGTAAAAAATAATATAATTCTGTGAATGACAACTGTTGACAACAATTGCTCCTGTAGCAGGGTTAGAACCCCAAACGCCGGCTTTACCGTTATTCCATAAGGTAATTACAGAATCACTATACAAACAAGATCCGTCGTCTTCATCTGCCAAAACATTATAATTGGTTGCCGCAGGGTCGGTACAACCTTGTTGCGTTTTGTCTTTACAGCCAACAATAAATAAAAAAACTGTGCTTAATGCAATTAAATATCGTAGTGTCATTTATCTTAATTTTTATCTAAAATACGAAATTAAATGAAAAAAGTGACAATATTCTTAATTTTTAAATGCTTTTTCGAAAAATTGAAAAAACGGAAGGGCAATTTTGTAATGATTAACAATTGTTTGGTCAAAATCGTCTTTTAGCGCATCATCAACCGGCAACTCATTGTAAAAATACAATTGCTTGTTAAAAAGCAGCGGTTGTTTATTTGCCGCCTCCATCATTTCTTTGGGCAACCTTTTATTTTTGGCTCCCAAAATCTCACCGTAAACTGATTGAAATTCATCATTTTCAATAATTGATTTGAATTTTTTCGGATGTTTAATTAACAAATTTCTAATTTTTTCAAGTGTTATTCTGTCGGGAGAATAAATGCCACCGTAAATTCTAATATGTTCGGGATTAAGCTCCACGTAAAGCCCGGGGTATTCTTTGTATTTCTTCCCTACCGGAGAAAAAATTATTCCAATATGCAATTTGTAAGGCGATTTATCTTTCGAAAATCGAATGTCTCGATTTATTCTAAACATGCAATCTTTGTAAGTTAACTGCGCAAACCTATTGTCTGTACTTTCCAGTTTTCGCAAAACGGAATCAACAAAATTTTGTGTAGGAATTTTCACATACGTTTCATAATCATTTTTGTGCGCATGAAACCACTCACGATTATTATTCGGTGCCAGTTGTTTAAAAAAATCAAAAAAAATCATTTGTAAAGTAAGCCATTGTATATTTTTTTTGAGGATTCACATAGAAATCAAAACTCTTTTTTTAATTTTAAAGCTAATTAAAAACATTGAGTTATGAGCATGAAAGATAATGATTATTTGTGTCCCCAATGCAAAGGGCACTTGAATGTTGGCGGATACGTTGTTTTTGCCACACGTACAGAAAGCAAGCACAAAGGTTTATTAATGTTAAATCCCCGTCCTGGAGATTATTCCTATAGACATCATGATAAATTTAAACTGAAGCCGGGCGAAAAACTCGATTTCGAATGTCCAATGTGTCAGGCAGACTTAACAGCAAAAGAAAACCCCGATTTTGCGATGATTAAAATGATTGTAGCCGACGACCATTGCGACTACAATGTATATTTTTCAAGAAAAGAAGGAGAAAAAAGCACCTACATCGTTGCCGACGACAACATTCAAACCTTTGGCGACGATGCACTTGATTTCGATGATATATTTGATATTGAATTATAAAATTTCAGAAAATGACAAAAATTAAAAATTATATTCTCGGAAAATGGATTGAAGGTTCCGGAGAAGGGAAGCCTTTGTACAATGCTGTAAACGGCGAAATCATCGGCTATGCTACATCACAAGGTATTGACTTTAAAGAAGTGTTGAATTATGGGCGTACCGTTGGCGGCCCCGCTTTGCGAAAAATGACTTTTCACGAACGTGGAAGAATGTTAAAAGAATTGGCACTTTACCTACTATCAAAAAAAGATAAGTTTTACGAAATAAGTGCCTGGACGGGTGCAACAAAATCCGACAGTTGGATAGATATTGAAGGCGGAATTGGAAATTTATTTGCTTATGCCAGTTTGCGCCGTCAGTTTCCTAACGAAACCTTTTACGTAGATGGCGATGCGGCGCCACTTTCAAAAGGCGGCACGTTTATCGGACATCATATTATGGTACCCAAAGAAGGTGTAGCCATTCACATCAACGCATTTAACTTTCCTATTTGGGGAATGTTAGAAAAAATTTCAGTCAATTTATTAGCCGGAGTTCCTGCCGTTGTTAAGCCGGCAACCGTTACCTGCTACCTGACCGAAGCCATGGTGCGCGAAATTGACGCTTCGGGCATTTTACCCGACGGAGCACTACAACTTATTTGCGGAAGCGCCGGCGATATGCTCGATTATGTAGAAAACCAAGATGTTGTTACCTTTACGGGAAGTGCAGAAACAGGATTGAAACTAAAAATGCACCCGCGCATCGTACAAGAAGCCGTTCCGTTTAATATGGAAGCCGATTCGCTTAACAGTTCTATTTTAGGTCCGGATGCAGTGCCAGGCACAGAAGAGTTCGATTTATTTATTAAAGAAGTACAACGCGAAATGACCGTGAAAGCAGGGCAGAAATGTACAGCCATTCGTAGAGCCATTGTGCCTGAAAATTTAGTTGAAGATGTAAAAAATGCCTTAGCCAAACGATTGGATAAAACGGTTGTGGGCGACCCATCGAAAGAAGGCGTAAGAATGGGCGCATTGGCAAGTATGGAACAAGTGCAAGATGTAAAAGAAAAAGTATTGCAATTGGCAAAAACTTCTGAAATAGTATATGGCGATATTGAGAATTTTGAAGTTGTTGGAGCCGAAAAAGAAAAAGGAGCCTTTTTCCCGCCTATATTGCTATTAAACAAAAATCCGTTTGAAAATACCGACACACACAACATTGAACCCTTTGGGCCGGTATCAACCATCATCCCTTACAAAACCCTTGAAGAAGCGATAAAAATCACCAAATTGGGTAAAGGTTCGCTGGTTTGCTCCATTGCAACCTATGATAAGCAAGTAATGAAAGAATTTGTTTTGGGTGCCGCTTCTCATCACGGACGAATTTTAATATTAAATCGCGAGAGCGCCAAAGAAAGCACCGGACACGGTTCGCCTATGCCATTGCTTACTCATGGTGGTCCGGGGCGTGCCGGCGGCGGCGAAGAGATGGGAGGTAAACGAGGCGTATTGCATTATATGCAACGAACAGCCATTCAAGGGCATCCCAACGCAATTACAACCATTACCAATGTGTTTCAATACGGTGCCGACCGTCCTGAGGCAAAAATTCACCTGTTCCGCAAGCATTTCGAAGAATTGGAAATAGGTGAAACCGTTTACACACACAAATGGACCGTTACCGAAGCCGACATTGTGAATTTTGCCAATGTAAGCGGTGATAATTTTTATGCGCACGTAGATGCCACTTCGTTAGAAGGAACCATTTTTGAGCAACGCGTAGCACACGGCTATTTTGTATTGTCAAAAGCTGCCGGTTTGTTTGTAGAGCCTCGAAAAGGTCCGGTGTTACTCAATTACGGTTTAGATGAATGTCGCTTTACAAAACCCGTTTATCCGGGAATGACCATTGGGGTTAAGTTTACCGTAAAAGAAAAAATTGACCAAGAAAAACGCAGCGATGATGACATAGCCAAAGGAATTGTAAAATTTTTGGTTGATGTATATGACGAAACCGGCGAAACGGTTGCCTTGGCAACTATTTTAACCATGGTAAAAAAATTAGAGGACAAATAAAAAAACGAACAATGACAGATAAAGCAATACAACAAGGCGATGTAACAATAGACGTTAACGAACAAGGCATTGCCACCATAGAGTTTTTTCATCCGTTAAGCAACTCATTACCCGGAAAAGTATTGGCAAAATTAGCCGATACCATTACTCAAGCCGGAAAAGATGAGAGTATAAAAGTTATTATATTAAAATCCGCCGGCGAGCGTGCCTTTTGTGCCGGCGCCAGTTTTGACGAGTTGATTTCCATCAATGATTTTGAAACCGGAAAACAATTTTTCAGCGGATTTGCCAACGTTATCATTGCAGCACGCAAATGCCCAAAATTCATTATAGGCCGTGTGCAGGGAAAAGCCGTAGGTGGCGGAGTAGGTATGGCAAGTGCCGTAGATTATTGTTTGGCTACCAAATATGCATCGGTAAAGCTGAGCGAATTAGCCGTAGGTATTGGTCCGTTTGTGGTTGGTCCTGCCGTAGAACGAAAAGTGGGAACATCTGCCATGAGTATGATGGCTATAAATGCTACCGAATGGTACAGCGCCGAGTGGGCAAAAGAAAAAGGACTTTACGCCGATGTGTTTGACAGCATTGAAGAATTGGACGCTGCTGTTATGGAGCTTGCTCAAAAATTGGCAAAATCAAACCCCGAAGCGATGATGATGCTCAAAAAAGTATTTTGGGAAGGTACCGAACATTGGGATGAGCTTTTGGCAGAACGAGCCGCAATGAGTGGAAAATTGGTTTTATCGGATTTCACCAAAGAATTTATTCAACAGTTTAAGAAGAAATAATTTTACACCTTTTCCGATAAAACAACAAAAACTCGATGCTTCTTGTATTTTGGGTAAATGCAAGAAATAAGGAATGTATTGCTTAAAGATTATCATTTAAAAAGCAAAAATGCTCTGAGAGGATAACCTATTTCTAAACATGAAAACTGTCTATGCTTATCTATCCGTTTTAATATTTTTCTCTTGCTCCTTAGTAGAAAAAATTAGAGAAAGAGATAAAGATGATTATATCTATTGGAGTGAAAATGTAAAATTAACTTGGAACGATTTTAAATGTAAAGATGAATTAAAATCGAAACATGGAGCATCCTCACATATAGAGATTAAAATTCGTTTAGACTTGAGCGACAAAAATGTAGATGTTATTTTTGTAAGGAACCTATCATGCAAAAAGAAAGACGCTGAATATGATTTAGGTTTATTAAAACATGAACAATATCATTTTAATATTGCTGAATTATTTGCCAGAAAATACAGAAAGATTATACTTGAGCATCCAGACACCAATGACACAGAAGTATTTTACAAAATACACAAAGATGAACGTCAATATCAAGATTTATATGACTCTGAAACAAACCATAGTTTAAACAGAGAAAAACAAAAGCAATGGGAGATAAAAATAGACCAAGAATTACAAAAACTGCAAAAATATTCAAGTGACAGTCTTAGAGGCGTAATTCCATAAAGGATTTTGTTAAATGGTGAAATTAAAAATAATTTTTAAAGACTATCTTGAAATTACGTCAAAGTTTCTCCCTTATTTACTTCTCCATTTTTACAGCATCGGCAATGGGAATACGTTTACCGTTCAGGTATGCAATAATAAAGGCATCGGTATAGCCCTTGGCAATAATTTTTTTCTTGGCTACACTGGCATCATTGTATTTATCAAACAAACCAACCATATAGCGCAAATACACATTATCAATTTTTTCGGTAGAAAGCGGGAATAAACCGTCAAAATGTTCGGCAGGCAATTCATTCATAAAAAAACCAATTTGTATACGGTAAACCAACCCTTGGGGCAATTCTACATTTTGTGGTATCGGATTGTTTTCAGAATAAAAGCCGTTTTTATCCATCATTAAAATATCTTTATCCACGGCATTAAATATCTCTTCGCTCAAATCGTTTTGCACCATAACCAATTTATCTTCGGTATGATTCATTTTACTGTACAAGCGTGCTTTTTCTTCTTTTAGGTTGGCAATAGCATCTTCGAGCCGTTTTTTTGTGTCCGTATCATTGGTTTGTGTAAGCGATGCTTCAACCTTTGCAATTTCATCGTCAATGGCTTTAATTCTTTTTTCAAACAACGATTTAATGGTCATAAATGATGTTTCATCGGTTTCCAACCGCGTAACATCGCGCACTTGGGTAGTATCCTCGGTAATATTTACCGTAGTATCCGAAAACAGTAAAGAGGCATAATATGCATCTGTCAAAGCGTGTTGCGTATAAAACATTCCTTGTTTGATGTAAGGGTGTTCTTTATTTTCATTTTTTCCGGATAAAATTTTAAAATTGGCTATTCCTTTTTTGGCATAAATGTCAGCCATTTTTATTTTCAATAATGCTACCGAATCGTTAGGCGAAGCAAACAAAACAGCACTGTCTATGTAAGTTCTTCCTTGTTTAATATTTTCCAAAATATTGTTTTGATACGAAGAAAAATTATTCGTGTAAAAATAATTCAACCGGTAAGCATCACTGTAAGCCTGCTTAAAACTTTGTGCTGCAGCAATAGCATATTTTGCCGATAAAGTGCGCGTTTGAGCATAGCTGTTTTCTATAGTGAATATCAGTAAAAAGATTAAAAAATATCGTTTCATTCCGTAAGAAAAAAGGTGTTTGTTCAAATTTAACAATAAAATGGAAACTTTGACCTTTGCTTTGCGTATTAACGAAAAGTTTGGTATTTTCGATAAAAATACAGACCTTTGGTAATTAACTATTTGTGAGCTATGAAGAATTTTTATTATTTGATTATCGGAGCATTAATATTTTCTGCAACACCTGCATTGGCGCAAGATAATTCGGATGAAAGTGGAGAAAGCAGTGGCGAAGAAAATTTAGGCCCTGTTTTTGACGGTGCTTTTGCCAAAATTTCTGCCGGTCCTTCCATTTATTATGGCGATTTGGCCGATTATTATGTGTTTCCAAAATTCTCGCAATTTGGCACTCATATTCGTTCGGCTTACAAAATAGAAATCGGACGGGATATTATCGGAAAGTTGGGAGCATCGTTTCACTTTCAAAAAGGAAGTTTAAAAGGAACACGCCGCCCCGGAGAGCAATCACGCGAGGTGTTTTTCCGTACGGATTACAACGACATAGCACTTTCTGTTCGTTATCGATTGTCGGAATCGTTACTTAGAGCCAATCCTTACAGACGTTATTATTTTAATGCTTTTGTTGGTGCCGGAATGATGTGGTGGAGAAGTCAGCTTTACGACCGCGAAACAAAATACACCAAAGATTACGAAGGTTACATAGAAACGGAATCTACCGTAAACAGCCCGAATAAAGGATTATTGGACAAAGCAAAACGTCCGAACATTTTGGTTATTCCTTATGGTGTAACTTTTGGTTATCGCCTTAACTTTAAAACCGATATTTTTGTAGATGTTTCACAAACCAGCACATTTACCGACCGTTTGGATGCTTGGGCACGCAGCTGGACAGCCAAAGATAAATATTTATACATTGGTGTTGGGGTAACTTATAATTTTAACCGCAGCAAAGCAGAAGACGGCATTAAGAAAAAAGAAAAACCCGAAAAAGAAGAATCGGAAGAAACTTCTGAAGCAACTCCTGCGCCTACAAAAAAAGGATTGTTTGGCAAACGCAGAAAATCAAAAGATGATGAGTTGTTGAATATCCGTTTAAAATTGTTTGAGACACATTTAAAGTTGTTCGAAATGCAATATCTACTCGAAAACGAACAAAAATAACACGAAGATATAATACCTATATTCCTTTAACACACAAATGCATACCGATGAAATAAGCGGAACGGGCAATCACACCACAGCCCTGTTCTGGGAGTACGACAGCCGATTGGCAAGAAGGTGGAATATGGATACAAAGCCGCGTGATGATAAATAAGTTTAAGCATTTGCATATACTCATTGATTAAGGCATTGGCTTTTATTGCTTCAGGAGTATTTGCAAGAACTATTTGGCGGTGCTCGTCATAATGCTCTACAGGTAAAATCACTCCCAAACTCTTTACTATGCTCCTCCTTTGATAGGTTACTCGTAAATATAAGGCGCCTTTGTCTGAATTTGAAATTTCCCTAAGATAAAACTTATACGATAACGACATACTGTTTTACATTGTTTCGTGTCAAACATTTGTAAAACAAACAGTAAAAAAAGCGCTCTGTAAAACAGGGGTAAAACACTAATTAGTTGATAATCAGAAGATTAATAAAATCAAGGTAAATCTGTAAAGCGTTGATTATCAATTAATTAAGTAAATTTAGTGGAGACGATGGGACTCGAACCCACGACCTCTTGACTGCCAGTCAAGTGCTCTAGCCAGCTGAGCTACGTCCCCAACTTTTGGTTGGTTGCAAATGTAGTAAATTAAGTTTAATTCTCGTTCTTTTTTTAAAAAATACCATTCTGTCAACTAAAATGCAACTTTACATTCACCCTTTAACGTCATTATAATACTCTATTTCAACATAATTTTGTAGGTATATTAGAAACTAATTTGTAAAATTGTCGTATTATAAAGCTTAAATAATGAAAATGCTCAAACAAATAAAATCCCTTGTTTTATTTATTATTTCTCTATTTGTTCTTTCAAATATTTCAGCAAGAAATTATTATTGGGTAGGCAACGGCGGTGATTGGTCGGATGCAAGCCATTGGTCAATTAAAAGTGGTGGTCAGGGTGGCGCAGGAATTCCCGGTAAGGATGATAATGCTATTTTCGATATTCATTCTTTTACAAAAGACCATCAATTGATTACCGCTAATTCAGTCGTTGATATTTTAGGAATTTATTGGCAAGCATTGGGATTGGATAATAATTTGGAGATAAATCAAGATTTTGTTATTCACGATAAGTTTATTTTACAAAATAAAATCAACATTTACGGTAAGGGCAAAATCATTTTTGAGAAGCCTAACGTAAACGAAGTAATAATAAAAACATCAGCGTTTACTAACATAGTTTTACCTATAGAGTTTAAAGGGAAGGCAAATTATATTTTTACATCAAATTTTGAGTCAAACAGCAAAGTTTCATTTTATTCGGGAAGTTTTAATTTTTCTTCAATTTTTAAAGCTCACGAAATTCAATTCCTTCCCAAAGGAAAGTTAATCCTCGATTGGGAAAATGTTGCTGTACTCACAAAAAAACCGTTATTGATTAACAATAAAAATATTCAGGTTTTAACTAATAATCAAACCTATTTTATTATAGATGAAAACGCTGTTGAAGATAGCGATTTTTCGGCTTTAAAAAGTAAACCAAATATAATACATGATAAAACAGCTTGTGGTACAGGGCCAGGTGAAGTTCAGTTTGATATTACTATTACTATAGATACAACTTATTATGGAGGTTATCATGTCCAGTGTAAAGATTCGTGTAATGGAATTGTGACCGTAAATGTAACCGGTGGTGTAGGACCGTTTTCTTACCAATGGGTAGGAGGACCAACTACTGCTACTTGGAGTGAAGCTTGTGCCGGAACACAAATAGTTTTGGTTACTGATTTAGGTCAATCTCCTCCGGTAACTTGCTCTGAAAGTGTTAGTTTAAGCGATCCTGCTTTATTATCGGCATTTGTAATAAACAGTCAAGAGCCTACTTGTTTTGGCTATAATGATGGGTTTATATTTTCTAGTGCGGTAGGTGGTTCGGGTGGTAATTATACCTATACTTGGACACCTAATGTAAGTTCTACAGGAAATGCTGTAAACCTTACTGCAGGAAACTATGCGTTACATGTTGTTGATTCAAACAATTGTACTTTTGACACTGTCTTTGTTCTCAATGAGCCCCCTCAAATCACCTTTCAACTGGATAGTTTTAATGTTACATGTAATGGTGAATGTAATGGAATGGGAATCGTCAGTAATATTTCCGGAGGTAGTGGAACCTATGTGTCCTATCAATGGGATGATCCTTCTGCTCAAAACGCAACAATTGCTACCGGATTATGTGCAGGATTGTATCATGTAACGGTAACGGATGATGTAGGTTGTATCGGAACAGACAGTGTGCAAGTGCTCGAACCTGCGCCCATAACTTTTGATTCTTCCCAAACGAATATCAGTTGTGGTGGGGCTAGTGATGGAACAGTATCGGTTTTTAATATTGCAGGAGGCGTGCCGCCATATTCCCATTTATGGAATACAGGGGCTACAACTCCAAGTTTATCCAATTTATGCCCGGGAACATATTCCGATACATTAACTGATGCAAATGGTTGCGATACAGTAATTACCTTTGTTGTTACAGAGCCGCCAATTCTTACAACTACAACTTCTATTACCGATGTTACTTGTAATGGCGCTTGCGATGGAACTGCTGCTACATCACCTTCGGGAGGTACACCCGGATATACTTACTTATGGAATACCGGAGCAACATCATCATCTATTTCAAACTTATGTCCCGGACAATATTATGTAGATATTACAGATGCTAATGGTTGTACTGTTTCCGACACGGTTCAAATTACCGAACCACTTCCGTTAGCGGCAAATACTTCGGCTACAGATGCTTCTTGTAACGGCGTTTGTGATGGAACGGCAACTGCCAATCCTACTGGTGGTACATCTCCTTTTTCATATTCGTGGACACCTGGTGGACAAACTTCTCAATCAATAAACAGTTTATGTGCAGGAACATATTATGTTACTATTATTGACGCTAATGGTTGTACAACACAAGACTCAGCAACGGTCAGTGAGCCGGCTTTGTTAACGGTAAGTGTTTCGGGTACAGATATAACATGTAATGGATTATGTGATGGAACTACAACAACCTCTGTTTCCGGCGGAACATCTCCTTATACATATTCTTGGAGTAATGGAGCTACGTCTGCAAATTTAACCGGATTATGTTCGGGAACATATTTTGTAACAGTTACTGACGCAAACGGTTGTTCAGCTTCGGGTTCTTATACTATTAATGAGCCGTCTTCTATCAATCCAAATGTTACCACAGTAGATAATTTATGCTTTGGAGATTGCAATGGAACCGCAACAGCTAACCCTACGGGAGGCGCCGGAGGATATACATATAACTGGAATACAACTCCTGCTCAAAATACCCAAACAGCAGCAGGGTTATGTGCCGGAAGCTATACCGTTATAGTTACCGATGCCAACGGATGTACAGATTCACAAACCATTACCATAAACGAACCTACGGCTTTAAGCTCTTCAACTTCTCAAACAGATGTAACTTGTTATGGCAGTTGTGATGGAACAGCTTCTGTATCTGTTTCCGGCGGAACAGGTTCTTATTCTTACAGTTGGAATACAACTCCTGTACAAACTACATCTTCAGCTTCGAATTTATGTGCCGGTCAATACATTGTTACAATAACTGATGCGAACAATTGTAATATTTCTGACACTGTTACCATTAATCAACCGGATTCTTTGGCTCCAAATGTAAGTTTCACTGATATGAGTTGTAATGGAGTTTGCGACGGGACCGCCACTGCATTGGTTACCGGAGGAACTCCGCCTTATTCGTATTCATGGAGCAACGGTGCTACATCACAATCTATTTCCGGTTTATGTGCCGGAAACTATACCGTAACCGTAACCGACTCACGCGGATGTACCAATCAAGAAACGATAACAATTTCCAATCCGCCCGTTTTAACCACTTCAACAAATGCTGTAAATGCAAGTTGTGGAACTATTTGTGACGGAGTGGCAACCACTTTCCCCTCAGGTGGAACATCTCCTTATTCTTACAATTGGAATGACCCATACAACCAGAATACGCCAACAGCAGACAGTCTTTGTGCAGGGGATTATGTAGTAACCGTTACCGATGCCGGAGGGTGTAGTGTAACTGATACGGTAACAATAAATGAACTTATTACCATAAATATTACTACCGGAACTATTACCATCAGTTGTAATGGGGTTTGTGACGGACAAGCAACAGCCAACCCAAGTGGTGGCGCTTCTCCTTATACTTATCAATGGAGTGACGGACAAACAACCCAAACGGCAACCGGATTATGTCCCGGAACATATACCGTTACGGCTACAGATGCAAACGGTTGTGCTTCAACGGTAAGTGTTACAATTCCTACCGACCCTGCTGTTTTGGTTACAAATGCTACCTCTACCGATGTCAGTTGTTATGGTTCTTGTGATGGTAGTGTGAATGCTGCTCCTTCCGGCGGAACACCTCCTTATAATGTGGTATGGACACCGGCTTCTATTACTCCCGGGGCAAACAACCTTTGTCCGGGACAATATGTTGTGTCGGTAACCGATGCGAATGGCTGTAATCAAACAGATACATTAACGGTTAAAGAACCGGATTCAATTGCGTTAAATGAAGTTGTTGTTTCTCCTAATTGTAATGGTGATTGTAATGGTTCAATAACATTAAATCCAACCGGAGGAACGGCTCCATATACTTATTTATGGAATACAGGAGCTACTTCATCATCTATTTCAAACCTTTGTGCTGGCACATACAATGTTATTGTTACCGATGCCAATGGATGTACAAATTCTCGAAATATAACTGTAACCGAACCGGCTCTTTTGTCGGCTAGCCCACTGCCAACTGATGTCAGTTGTTTTGGTGCTTGTGATGGAACGGCTGCTGTAATTGTTGGAGGCGGGACAGCGCCTTATACCTATTTCTGGTCTCCCGGAGGGCAAACTACTCCTTCCATTTCAGGGTTATGCCCCGGAAATTATTCTGTTTTAATAACAGATGCTAATGGTTGTACTACCAATCAAAATGTTACTATTAATGAACCGGCGCAAGTAGCAGGAAACTTAACTTCTACACCACCTACTTGTAACGGAAGTTGTGACGGAAGCATCACTGCCAATCCAACAGGAGGTACACCCGGTTATACTTACAACTGGAGTAATGGTGCTACTACGCAAACTATTTCAAACTTATGTTCCGGAAGTTATACTGTTACTATTACAGATGCTAACGGATGTTCTGTTAATGAATCATATACCTTAAATAATCCAAATGCTTTAACCGTTTCTTTAGATAGTGTTGATGTTAGTTGTAATGGAGCTTGTGACGGACAAGCAATAGCCAATATTTCAGGAGGAACAACTCCTTATACAATTAACTGGATGCCGGGTAACTTTTCAACTTCGACAATTTCAAATTTATGCGCAGGGACTTATTCTGTGACAGTTACGGATGCGAATGGTTGTGTATTTACAGGGAATGTGAATGTTGATGAACCAAATACAATTTCTGCAACTGCAACAGTAACCGATGCCAATTGTGGATTTTGTGATGGTGTAATCAGTGTGTCCGTTTCAGGAGGTACTGTTCCTTACACGCATTCTTGGTCAAATGGAGATAATGGAGCAATCATTACTAATTTATGCCCTGGATTTTATACAGACACTATAACCGATTTAAATGGATGTACATATCTTTTAACGACTTCAGTAAGTAATCCTACCGGTCCTTCGGGTGTTACTCCTACTATTGTCGATGCTTCTTGTAATGGGGTGTGCGATGGTTCGGCATCTATAATTCCTATTGGTGGAACACCGGGTTATACATACAATTGGACTCCCGGAGGATATACTACAAGTTCAGTAAATGGACTTTGTGCAAACACATATAATATTACTGTTACCGATGCTGCCGGATGTCAATTAAATACCTCTATCAATGTAAATGAACCATCGGTAATTACAGCAAATATTTCGTCTACAGACGCAACTTGTAGCGGAAATTGTGACGGTACGGCTTCTGTATCTCCTTCAGGAGGAACACCTCCTTATACTTATTCTTGGAGCAACGGTGCTACTACATCGTCTGTTTCCGGTTTGTGTGTGGGAAATGTTTCTGTAACAATTACTGATGCCAATGGTTGTTCAACATCAGCATCGGCTACAATAAACGCTCCAACTGCATTATCGTTATCTACCTCAACAACAGACGCCTCATGTAATGCCTCTTGCGATGGAAGTGCTACCGTAACGGTATCGGGAGGAACAGCACCCTATACCTATTTATGGGACGATGTTCTTAGTCAATCAACATCTACAGCAACAGGTTTATGTGCAGGCAATTACAACGTAACAGTTACCGATGCAAACGGGTGTTCGGCGACAGCTTCGGTAACTGTAAATGAACCATCTTTAATTTCAGTTTCTTCTACCGTAAATGATGCTACTTGTGGAAATTGTGATGGAAATATAAGTGTATCCGCTTCTGGCGGAACATCGCCATATACCTATTTATGGAATAATGGAGTACCCGGACCTTCAGTTAATGCATTATGTGCAGGAATTTACACAGTGACAGTTACCGACGCGAATGGTTGTACATATTCGGAAAATATTACGGTAAGTAATATTAACGGACCAGCAACTTCGAGTACAAAAACAGATGCAACATGTAATGGTGTGTGTGATGGGGTAGCAACGGTTTCTGCTTCGGGTGGCGTTGCACCTTATACTTATTTATGGTCGCCCGGAGGGCAAACTACGGCTTCTGTTAGCGGATTATGTTCAGGTACATCTAATGTTGCTGTAACTGATGCAAACGGATGTACTTCGTATGAAAATATTACCATAAATGATAATACAAGTATTACAGCAACAACTTCTACAACGGATGCATCCTGTAATGGTGCCTGTGACGGTTCGGCGACTATAACGCCCACGGGAGGTGTGCCACCATATACTTATGCATGGAGCACAGGACATACTATCAATGCTGTTGGCGGTTTATGTGCCGGAAATTATTCGGTTACGGTTACAGATGCATTAGTTTGTTCTTCTGTGTTTAACGTAACAATCAATGAACCTTCAACTATTGCATTAACAGCAAATGCCGTTGCTGCTACTTGTTTTGGTTCTTGTAATGGAAGCGTAAATTTAACCGTATCGGGCGGAACAGCACCTTATACTTATTTATGGAGTACGGGAGCAACTACTCAAAATATTTCTGCTTTATGTGCTGGAAATTATTCTGTAACAGTTACCGATGCAAACGGATGTTCGGCAAATACCTCTGTTAATGTACCTGATGGAATTGCCATTACGGCAACATTTACTCAAACAGATGCTACTTGTGGAAATTGTGATGGTACTGCAACAGTTTCCGCTTCGGGAGGAGCAGGAGCACCTTATACTTATTTATGGCAAGTTTCCGGAAATACTTCCACTACCGAATCTAATTTATGTCCCGGAGCTTACAATGTTGATGTGACGGATAATGCAGGGTGTACGCAAACATTTACAGTATTGATTAATAATGTAAACGGACCAAGTATTTCGACAAATGCAGACAGTGTAAACTGTAATGGTTCTTGTGATGGCTTGGCTTATGTGAATGTAAGTTCAGGTGTTTCACCATATACTTATCAATGGGATGACCCGGCATTACAAACGAATGATACGGCATTTAACCTTTGTGCAGGATTATATAATATAGTGGTTCAAGATGCAAACGGATGTATTTCGGTAGATTCTGTATCGGTGAATGAACCTCCGCTTATTTCAGCCAATCTAACAGCAACCAATCCTACTTGTGCTGGTATTTGCGATGGTACAATTACAGCCAATCCGGCAAACGGTAGCGGACCTTATACGTATTTGTGGAATACAGTTGCAACTACTCAAACAATTTCTAACTTATGTGCGGGAACTTATTCTGTTACTGTTACCGATAATAAAGGTTGTTCGGTTATTGATTCGGTAACATTAACCAACCCTACAACCATTAATTTAACTGTTAGTGGAACAGATGCTACTTGTAATAGTGCTTGCGACGGAACAGCTTTAGTTACAGCTTCGGGTGGAACACCACCTTATACATATTTATGGAGCGATGGGCAAATCAATTCATTGGCAACCGGTTTATGTGCAGGAAGTTATACAATTACTGTTACCGATGCAAATGGTTGTTCAGCATCCGGAAATGTAACGATTAATGAGCCGGCTATATTAACAACGAGCTCATCTGTTACTGATGTTTCTTGCTATGGAAATTGCGACGGAACAATTACTACATCTCCGTCGGGAGGAACTTCTCCTTATACATATTTTTGGAGCGATGGACAAACAACACAAACAGCATCCGGACTATGTGCAGGTACGTATGATGTAATAGTAATTGATGCCAATAATTGTACTGCATATGATACTTTAACAGTAAATAATCCAACTGCAATAACAGGGAATATTACTGTTAACGATGCCACTTGTAACGTCTGTGATGGAGATGCAACAGCTAATCCGGCAAATGGGGTTGCGCCTTATACTTATCTATGGAGTGACGGACAAACCACTCAAACAGCAGTTGGTTTGTGTGCAGGTGTTTATTATGTTACCATTACAGATAATACCGGATGTTCAGATATTGATACTGTAATAGTAAATAATGCTACCGGACCAAGTTTAACAATGGCTTCTACTGATGAAACTTGTAGCGGTTTGTGTAATGGGTCTGCTACTGTAACAGCAACAGGAGGTACAACTCCTTATTCATATCAATGGGATGACCCAAATAATCAAACCTTGGCAACGGCATCAAATTTATGTGCCGGATTTTACACTGTTACTGTAACAGATGCCAATAATTGTAGCAGTATTGATACCGTTACCATTCAAACATCTACTATTGGAGCAACTATTATTAGCACCACTGATGTTTCTTGTTATGGTAATTGCGATGGAACAGCTGTAGCAAATGCTACTTCAGGAACACCAAACTATTCTTATGTTTGGAATCCAACCGGACAAAATTCTTCTTCTGCAACCAATCTATGTGCCGGCAATTATGTGGTAACAATAACCGATGCCAATAATTGTTCCGACTCGGCTACAGCAACTATAAATGAACCAATGCCTTTGGCTATTACAATAAATTCTACCAATATTTCTTGTAATGGAAGTTGTGATGGCTCGGCAATGGCAATGGTAACGGGTGGAACAGCACCTTATACTTACAGTTGGAATACACTTCCTTTACAAACAACACAAAGCATCTCCAACTTATGTGCAGGGCAATACATTGTTACGGTAACGGATGCCAATAATTGTACAATTTCTGATACGGTAACCATCACAGAACCTGCCCCAATAGTTCCAAATGAAACATTAACAAATCCGGGTTGTGGCTTGTGTGATGGAAGCATTACCTTAAACCCAACAGGTGGAACAGCTCCTTATTCTTACAGTTGGAATAATGGCGCAGTAACTCCGGTTATCAATAACCTATGTGCGGGAACATATACCGTTGACATAACCGATGCCACAGGATGTACTTTAAATTACATCATTGCACTAAGCAGTGTGAATGCTCCAACTTTAACAACAACTGCTACAGATGTAAGTTGTAACAGTTTTTGCGACGGACAGGTTTCCGTTTCAGCTTCCGGAGGAAATCCGCCTTATAGTTACGCTTGGTCTCCGGGTAATCAGACTACGTCAACTATTTCCGGTCAATGTGCGGGTATTTATTCGGTTAATGTAACCGATGCGGCAAATTGTGTAGCTGTTGCTGTAGATACTGTTAACGAACCCGACCCCATTACTGCTAATTTATTGGCTTATGATGCCTATTGTAATGGTGATTGTAACGGTTCGGCAGTTTCTGTAACCTTGGGAGGAACTCCTCCATATGCTTATTCTTGGACTGATCCAAACAATCAAACAACTGATTCTATCTCCGGATTATGTGCGGGAATGGTTAGTGTAACCATTACTGACAACAATGGTTGCTCTGTGGTTGACAGTGTGATGATTTATGAACCATCGGCAATTTCGGTAACTGTTTCCAATACAGATGTATCGTGTAGTTCAAATTGTGATGCAACAGCATCGGCAACCGTAACCGGCGGAACAACACCTTATACTTACAATTGGTTACCTTCAGGGTTTACAACTCAAAATGTATCTAATATTTGTTTTGGTGCAAACACTGTAACCGTAACAGATAATAATGGTTGTTCAACAACACAAACATTTAATGTGGCTGCAGCCGATACAGTTATGGCAACTGCACCTGCCGATACAACTGTATGTTCCGGAGCAACTTTACAATTGGTAGGTAGTTCATATAATGCCAATTCGGTAGAGTGGTTGGATTTATCAACCGGAACAAGCTTGAGCAACAATGATACCTTAAATATTTCTTCAGTGACTTCTGGTACATTCTGCTATGTATATTTTGCATACGGAAACTGTACAGCTTCGGATACCGTATGTGTAACCATTGAAGATTTACCTGTAGTAGATGCCGGTCCTGATCAGACTGTTTTTGAAGGCACAATTATACAATTAAATGCTACGGGAGGCGTGTCATATACTTGGGAGCCGGCAGATTCTTTAACGAATAATACCATTCCAAATCCTACGGACACAGTTGTGGCAACTACAACTTATTATGTAACAGCAATTAGTGCCGGTGGATGTATCGGAACAGATTCGGTTACCATTACGGTAATACCGAAAATTAATTTCCCCGATGGAATTACACCAAACGGAGACGGTAAAAATGATACATGGGTAATTGATTTTATCAATGAATATCCAAATGCTGTGGTAGAAATTTATAACCGATGGGGCGAATTACTTTACCGTTCTGAAGATTATCAAAATGATTGGGATGGTACTTATAAAGGCAAACCACTTCCTGTCGGTACATATTATTATGTAATTGATTTAAATGAAGAAGGTTTAAAACCATTTACCGGACCATTAACCATAATGCGATAAACAATGAAAAAAACATTATATATATACCAGTTAGCTGTAGGTGTAATGCTTCTGTTCTCTGTTCAAATTTCCGGACAGCAATTACCTCATTTCAGTCAATATTATTTAAATGATTATATGCTAAACCCCGCAGTTGGCGGTTCACGACCTTGGTTCGAAGCTCGCTCGTTTCATCGCTATCAGTGGGAGGGCGTTACAGATGCACCTCGCACTTATACTCTGAGTGTTATGGGGCCCAATAAAACTTTGAAATACGGTGTGGGCGGCTATATTTTTACGGATAATGTTGGCCCAACCCGAAGAACTGGCGGTGCATTGTCGTATGCTTATCATTTAAAATTGAATCGTAAACTTAGATTGTCGTTTGGTTTATCTGCCGGAATATTGCAATTTATGGTAGATGCATCGAAAATTACCCTGCGCGATGAAAGCGATAATTTGCTGACAAACGGAGTACAATCGGATTTGCTGTTTGATGCCGGTTTTGGTACATATCTTTACCACGATAAGTTTTTCTTTGGCTTTTCGGCTCCGCAAATTTTACATAACAAGATTCAATTTTTTAAAGATGTCCCACAAGAAGGTCGTTTGGCAAATCATTTTTTTGTAACCGGTGGTTATAATTTTGATTTAAATGAAAAAATACGACTTATCCCTTCGTTTTTTGTAAAATATGTATCTCCTGTGCCTTTGCAATATGATGTTAATTTACGCATAATTTATCGCAAAATGGTATGGGTTTCGGTTTCTTACAGAAATTTGGATGCTATCCCGCTGTCGGTGGGATGGAATATTAATGAAAGCTTTAGTTTGGCGTATGCATATGATATGACAACGACCAATTTGAAGAATTACTCTACCGGAACGCATGAACTGATGGTAGGCGTTAAATTCCATCAAGTAAAAGAAAAGAAAAATTCGGTGGAATAAATTGGTTTTTAACGGGAATATCAATAATTTAAATTTAAAAGTTAATTTAGCCTAAATGCACAATGGGTTTAAATTAATATTTTTTTCGTTTTAACCTGTGACACAGTTTTGGGGAGTATTACATTTACCCCTGTTTTACAGAGCGCTTTTTTATTGTTTGTTTTACAAATGTTTGAAACGAAACAGTAAAAAACAAAAAATGTTGATTATCAATCGTTATCGCAAATTTCAGCGCTTTTAATTGATAATCAACATTTGACTTGTTGCGGAGAGAGAGGGATTCGAACCCCCGGTCCCGTGAAGGACAACGGTTTTCAAGACCGCCGCATTCGACCACTCTGCCATCTCTCCGCTGCAAAAGTAATAATTGATTTTAATTTGAAAAGTGTTTTTTAGATTTTTTTCTCTTAAAATTTTAACCTCTTGAAGATTAAGCTATAAGCTGTTTTTAGTTTATTCTACGTAGTCTTCAGTTGCTGCAAAATTTTGCTCCTCCATTTGTTTTACAATCTCTTTTTGTATTTTTTTCATTTCTTTGGTGTATGAACTGACAAACTCAAATTCATCTTTGCTTGCATCATATTCCAATATTGCCACCGGAAAGTCCAAATCATCGAAATCCATTTGTTTTTTAATTTTTATAAGCTCTGTAGCAAATTTAAACGGTAAAGCATCATACATCGGTTTACCGGATTTGTCATACGCTTTTATAGCTATTCGCTTTGGTATATAACCTTCTTTGCTTATTTCAAGCGTATAATATGCTCCCAAAACTACATCAAAAGTAACTTTACCGTTTCCTTTTGTCTGTGCTTCTGTAAGCACCTCGTTTTCTTTATAAATTTTAATGGTCGCATTTTTGATTTTTTTACCATTTTCGTCATAAATCAGCGCGGTAAAAGTGGCATAATAATCATCTTGGGCAAAAGTGCTGATGCTCAGGCACAACAATGTGAGTAAAGTTGCAATAGTTTTCATGGTAAATTGGTTTTATTCTTGTTTAATAATACTCCTTATTTTATTTCAGGTTCTTCTTGAGCCATCATTGGGCGTGATAACTCTTGCGGTTGAAAAACCTCTGAATAAGCAACATCATTATTATTGTCCACACGTTTTACACGATAAAAGTAAGTTGATGTTGCCGGAGAAATATCTTTGTAGCAATAGAGTAAAGGCGTATTTTGAGGCGATACATACCCTTTTTTCAGGTAAATATCGGTGAAATTTTTCCCATCCTCGGAGCGTTGAAGCACGTAAACCACATTTTCGGCATTTTCGGAAACCAAAAATTTGATAAATATAAATTCGTTGACAACCAATGCTTCGGTTTTGTTAAATGCATAAGTCTGTTGAGAGGTTTGATTTTGTGCCTTTATTCCATTAATACCAGTTAAAAATAAAAATGCGGCAATTAGGATAATTCGGATAGTAGATGTCAGTGCTTTCATAGTTCGTTGGTTTTAATGTTTCTTCAAAGTTAGTATAGTGCACTATGCCTTTTAATAGTGAAAATTCTTAATTTTTGTTGCGTTGTTTAAAGGATGTGGTAATAAGCTTATTTACTTACAGAGCATTATAACAGAGATGAAAAACTTACCAAAACGAACCCTATCTGTTGATTTTCAATTAGTTATATTTCTATTTTTGAGAAATTCTCAATTTTAGAAAATAAGAGAAGTATTTAAAACTCTTTTTTTTTTTTTAAGATTGCCGCTTTCATCATAGAATTCGATTTTTTGAAGTTTCCCCTTTTCATCCCAATATTTCCATTTCTTTATTCTTATGATTTTATTTTTCGGATATCCCATATATGCTTTTACCATTTTTTTGCCTGAATAATAATATGCTTTTATCTTATCAAAACTATATCTATTTTCTTTTTTCCTTTTATTTATTTGTAAATAACTTTTATTTCCATTTATATAAAACCATTTACCTCGAACAATTATTGGAAACCCATACCCTTTATCTATAAAGATGTATTTTGCTTCTTGTGCTCCATTCTCATAAAAATCAATTCCTTTTCCTTTTCCTTTCTTTAAATATCCTGATTCTTGCAACTGCCCAAATTCATTCCAATAATAAAAGTTACCATCTATCATTCCGTTTTTGTAATAAAAACAACTCTTTTTTTGCCCATTTTCATAATAAGTTATATAAACACCATCTAAAGTGTCATTTTTTAAAGATTTAATTTCACTTACGGAAGAAAATGAAGAGTCTACATATACATAAATAATTTTAAATGTATCAGGTTGATAGATGTATTTGTAATAAACTTCACTGCTATTTTGAGCTATGGCTGTATCAATTACCGGCATTTCATTTTGTGAGAATAATTTCAGGTTTATTAAAATAAATAAAATAAAAATCATTTTATTGAGATGAAATGTATTCATTATTTTTATTTTTTAGTTATGTTTCATTTCTCTACTGTTATATTTCTAGATGTTTTAATTTTCATTATAATCATTAGCATTTATTTGCTATTTGTTTAACCTGAGATTCTGTTTTTGAAGGCATATTATATTACTGCGAAAAATAAATATATTTTTGTATATTCTTCGGAAGAGTTTTAAAATGCTTAATCTTAATCATGATGTTTTTATTAATCGCTAATCGCGAATCATAACGATTAGGTTTTTCTCCAAAAAGCCATTCAATTGTAAAAATATACCCCGGATCGAAACAAGGCTTATATAACGTGTTGTTTTCGTAAATTAACAATATGTCTTCTTTTTTAAAATCGAATCTTTCATAAATATTCTCTATAGGACTTCTGGGCCCTTCTCTTATGTCATCATACTCGTAATACCATTCTTTTTCAAAATAATAAGCTAACTCACTATTAACTATAAAAACATTTTTAAGCAACCTATTATCTCTCAAATAAATATCTACTCGTTCAACAGGTGCCAATTCTATTTTTTTCAGCTCATTTAAATCTAATCTTAAATGTGTGTCGGTTAATTTAAAATTAAACTGTTCTACTTGAGAATTTATATGAAAATCCTTACTTGGATTTCTATATCCTTTTCCAATCATCTTAATAAAACATTATTTTTGATTGCGAAGTTAAAGCATCTCATTGTAAATTTATAAACATAAAACGAAAATGCACTCTCCGTTTAATTTTATCATTGTTTACAAAACAAATTACAACAAATTTCTTGATATGCAACAATACATCGTATATAAAATAAAGTAATTTACTTAATCAAAATTTACACTAATCATCTTTCTTCTTTGAATTTTTTCTTTTAAAACGATTAAAAAATTTATTGAAAAATTCACGGGTGGTATTAAATTCTTCTTGATAATATACGCCCACTCCTTGCGTATATGGCGAATTATTAAAGTAGTAGTTATTGGCATTGGTTTTATTAAATGCTTTCACTCTAAAATTACCGTCCTTAGAAATTTTATATTCAATATTAATATCGCCAATAAGTGCCGAAGTCCCCGAAGGATTATATTTATTTGAAGCATACCCTACATTCCCGTCAATAATCAAGCGGTCGTTAAATATTTGTGTCGATAATGCCAAATTCACTTCTTGAGAGCTTAATTCATCTCCCGGACGATAATTAAAGCCTATATCAAAGTCGGAACTCAATTGCGACAGCCAATTACTTAACTGATTAGAAAGCAGTTCGCTCGAACTGGTAGAAACAAAACTCGAATGGGCGTAAGAATTTGTACTTCCCGGTGGAGGCAAAAAACGGTGCAACACCAACAAGGCAAACACTTGTTTGTTCAACTCCTGATTATTGCTGCTGCTTCCGTTGATAAGCAACACACTGTTTACCAAATCTTTGGTAGTTTGGTCGGCTGTGGGCAAATCAATGGCAAAATTAATATAGGGCGCCGACAGCGTATTGGTCATTTTCAACTTTACCTCAACCGGAATGCGTCTTTTATAAAAGTCGGTACTGTCATACGCGGCAAGTAAGTCGTACAATCGGGTTCTAAGTTTGTAAGAGGCGTCTATATTCAGTTCTCCTTCGTAAACATCGCCCGACCAATGGATGGTACTTCCCGATGTAATATCAAACTTTTTGTTTATGACGTTTTGCAGGGTAAAAAGATAATCTCCGTTGATGATTGTGTAATCGCCAAAGATTTTAAACTCTTCGTTGGCATAAGTGATTTTCAAATTCCCTTTTCCTTTACTTCTGATAACATCGCCCAATTGCTTGTCAAAAATGATTTTTATTTCGGTTTCGGGCGTTATATCTGCCAGCATCGATAAATGCACGTCCAATTCTGTTTCGGTAAGCGTATCCTTTTCGCTGAGTGTGTCGGCGGTGGCAAATTCGATAAATTCGAATGCTTCGAGAGATTCGGTTTGGTCAACCGGAATGTTTAATGATGTGCCTTTAAGTGTTTTTATATCCAAATCGACAAACAAGGTTTTACTGTCACCACTTACGTCAAATTGCCCGCCAACATACGCCTGTCCGTAAAACAAATCATTTTGAATTTCAGTGGTATTCAGCACAAATGCTTTTTCGGTAATTCCCGAAATATCATAGTTGAGATTGGTTAAGTTTTGTGCGCCAACGATACATTGACATACAAGGGATTATTTTGTTGGTCGAATAATTTAATATTATCCGCCGCAATAAAATCATCATATAAATAAAACGGAATTGATGGTGCGCTGAAATATGTGTTCAGGTAGTTTACTTTAAATTTTGGATGACTTAGCGAAAGTTGCCCTGTAAATAACGGTTTTTTTGCTGTTCCTTTTAAAAACATATTGCCCGTTACGTTTCCTTGGATTTCGCTCAACACATTTTCTATATAAGGGGCAAACAATTTTACATCGGTTTGATGCATTGTAACGGCAAAATCAAAGTTGTTTTGTTGGTCAAACGGAAGGTAATTGCCGGATAGTTGAATAGACGGAATTGCTCCGTATTTTATTTCTCCGTTTAGGGAAAGTTTTTTCTCAAAGTTTTTCCATTTTGAATGAAGTGTGGCTTTCCCCAAATAAATAGTGTTAACCGATAAATCATCAACCGTTAAATGACCGTCAACAATGGGCGATTTTAAAATATTACGCATAGAAAAAGTTCCGTTTACCAAACCTTGCGTTTCTAATATTTTTTTATTGACAAAATAATTTAGGATGGAAAAATCAAAATCCTGAATGAGAATATCCAGTGTTTTGTCCGGTTTGTTGGAAATTTCACCGTCAACTAATAAATTCTGATTCGCATCTTTATTAAACAATTTCAGGTTTTTAATAATAATGACCGAATCGGACAAATCATAAGTCAACTTGTTTTGTTCATTGGTTTGCCATTGGTATTTATCTATGTAATAAAACGAAGGTAAAAATTGAGCTTCGAATATATTATCATGATAAAATGCCTCAACCCGGATATCTGCCGAGGGTTCACCCGTTTTTTTATTCCATTTTGAATGAAATGATATTGAATCGTTTTTTAAGCCGGCAGTTAAATCAAATTCTTGCAACAGCACACTATCTTTGAGCATAAATTGATTGATAGTTGTCAAAACTTTAAGGGAAGAATCTGCTGCTATCGAAATGTTTATACTCTTGGCATTATATTGCTTATATACAACCTCATCTGCATTAAAAATAAAATTTCCGTTGCCATTGCGGAACTCTCCCAACAGTTTACCTTTGGCTACTCCAAGTCTTTCCCTAACAAAATATTTGGTCAAAAAAGTATCCAGTGAAAAATCCAATTGAATGTTTAGGTTATTCAACGGCTCAATATCTTCTTTTTTGGCAAATGCCGAATTATATTTTTGCAAATGATTCATCAGCTGGTAACCGATAGTTGACAAATTGTAATTGCCCGACATGCCACCTTTTATTACAGATGATTGAATTTGAATGTTTTTATTGTTTTCTTCAGCCAAACTGATTATTTCTATTTTAGGAATTTGGTATTTTCCGGTTTCATCTTGTATGGATAAGTTGTTCAGCTCAATATTTCCGTGAGCAAAATCATCATTTTTCAATGATAAACTTACATACGATTGTACCGAAACAATGGGATGATAAAGCGTGTCTTTCAATAGGTGTATGGCAACCAAATCGGCTTTTTTTATTTTGGTCTCGAAATTGAAATAAGGCGTAGCCGATTTTATATCAATTAGTCCGTTGAATGCCAATTGCAAATTGGTGTCGTTAATACTGAAATTTCCCTGAAAATATCCGTTTGACAACACACCGTTTACATCAAAATTCTCATAAACATAATCGCGAAAATCCAAACGGTAAATATTCCCTTTAATAGCGGCATTTATGGTTTCAACCGTTGTTCCTGTTCCATTAATTTCTGCATTTAAAGCCACTTGTTTCAAATCATTTTTCAACCCCAACAATCTTCCGAAATTAAATCGATTGGTGCCAATCTTTCCCGAGTAAGATACATCATTATCCGTTTTAACGGAAATATCGGTTTTTAACTCGCCCAAAGCAGTAATAAGATTTCCATACAGAACAAAATCACTGTAAAATCCGGTTAAAGTTCCCGAATAGGTAAGCAAGCCCAATTTATCTAAATTACCGGGCAGGTTTATTTGTTGATTCAAATGACTCGCCAACGTGGAAACAGCTTGTTTGGATGTATAAAGTTTTTTTACTTTTAGAAATAAAAACGTTCGTTGCGGATGGGTTATGTCCGAAACATCCAAATCGCCGTAAATGGTTGTGCCCGAACTGAAATTGGCATAAATATTTTTTGATTTAAAACGGTTTACGTATCCTTTAATTTGACCTTGCAAAACAACGTGTTCGTTATAAAACGGACTGTTGGATGCAAAATATTTAATTTCATCCAATTGCAACACGCTGCTGTCCGATTGAAAATTTATTTTCACGCTATCGTTAAAATGAGCATAGTTTTTAAACGAATTGGCTTGCATATAAAACGAACCGCCGATATAACTGTGTTCGGTTTGTAATTGCAATGAATCGAACAGTAAATTGCCATTGGATATGGTAAGCAAAGTATTTAAGTCTTCTATTTTAAACCCGCTTTTTTCTGCCAAACTGAAATTTTTGACATTAAAAACAACCTTTGAAGAATCAAAATTTGTTTGAACAACCGCTCCGTTTATGTGCCTGACATTAATATTGTTATATTTTATTTGATTAATTGTGTCATTGGCAGCTGCATTATAGGTTTTGTATTTAAAATTAATATCCGAAAGATTTATTTTTCCTAAATCAAATTCCCAATTAGTATTTTTTGTTTTTTTATCGGAAGCAAAAAGGCGAGTAAATTTATTGATATTCAGCTCCCGGTTTTCATCTTGAAACAAATAAAACTTGCCTTTATAAATGTTGGTTTCTTTTAGCAATACAGATTGACTGATTGCCGAAAAATATTTTATCTCCGCCGCAATTTGACGTGTATAAATAAGAGTATCTTGATCAACAGTAACAAGCAAATTATCTATAAACACCGAATGAAACGGATGAATATTTACCTTATCAAAAGATATTGTAACATTTTCGTCGTTCAGGTATTTTTCCACAACATATTTTGCCAAAGCTGTTTGCACGCTACTGCTGTACAAAGCGGCAACAACAAGCACCAGCAGCAACAAAACAATTACTGCCAAACTTCGTAAAATATGCTTTAATAATTTAATACCTTTGAATTTTTAATACAGAATCAAATTTCGATAAAATAACTCAATGAGCAATAATCCTACCATAATATTAGGCATAGAATCTTCTTGCGACGATACATCGGCAGCCATTATCTCCGATGGTGTTTTATTGTCGAACGTAACTGCCGGGCAAGCTGTTCATACAAAATATGGCGGTGTAGTGCCCGAATTGGCTTCTCGTGCGCACCAGTCCAACATTGTTCCTGTTATTGATGCAGCCATAAAAGATGCCGGTATCGACAAAAAAGATATTTCGGCAGTGGCTTTTACCCAAGGTCCGGGATTATTGGGGTCTTTATTGGTTGGTGTTTCGTTTGCCAAAGGTTTTGCATTAGCAAATAATATTCCGTTGATTTCGGTCAATCATATGCAAGGACATATTTTAGCCCATTTTATCCGTAAAAAAGATGAAGAAAAAAAACTGCCCGAATTCCCTTTTATATGCTTAACCGTAAGTGGCGGACACACGCAGATAGTTAAAGTGAACGATTATTTTGATATGGAAATTATTGGCGAAACAATTGATGATGCCGCCGGGGAAGCGTTTGATAAGATTGCGAAAATTATGGGGTTGCCATATCCGGGCGGTCCGTTAATTGATAAATTGGCAAAAGAAGGAAACCCTAAGGCATTTGATTTTCCTAAACCCAAAGTAGGTGAATTTGAGTTTAGCTTTAGCGGATTAAAAACTTCGATTTTGTATTTTTTACGCAAAGAATTACAAAAAAATCCCGATTTTATCAATCAAAACAAAGCCGATTTGGCTGCCTCTGTTCAGCATACTATTGTAGAAATTTTAGTAGAAAAGGTAATGCATGCCGCTCAAAAATTCAACATAAATCAAATAGCTATAGCCGGAGGAGTATCGGCAAATTCAGGTTTGCGTGAAGCACTCACAAAAGAAGTCCACAATCGTCAATTGGAATTATTTATCCCGCCGTTTGAATATTGCACCGACAATGCGGCTATGATTGCCATTACCGGTTATTTTAAATATAAAAAAGGTGAATTTTGTTCGCAAAGTGTTACGCCAAACGCACGAATGAAATTTTGAAATTGATTATTTATTTTTTGAAGCGGTGACGAATAAAAAAATATCTTCATTTTCTTTTTTCATCAAATATTTTTCGCGTGCAAATTTTTCCAACGATTTGGGATTGGTGGTTAATTCTTCCAGCTCTTTTTTAGTCTGGCGGATTTGTTGTGTGTAATATTCTTTTTCTTTTTGTAATTTTTTCAATTCCGCCGCATATTGCCATTGCGAAAGTAAATTGTTTTGATCAAAAAACATTACCCAAATGCCGAACGCAAGAGATGTTAAAATGTACCTGTTTCGTATTATTTTGGCGAATTTATTCATTTGAAACAAAGATACTAAAACAGGATGATTTTTTTAATTGACACAGAATTGTTCTATTAACACTTGGAATTTAATATTTCTTTCAAGCCCTGTTAACAGCATTAGGAATCCAATTTTCAAAAATACAATAGTCGCCAAAAATTTGATTTACAATAGATTATTTTGTATTTTGCATTAAAATATAAAAACTATGAAATCAATTATAATCACATTTCACCTGTTTCTTATAACTACTATTGCTTATTCCCAAACCAACGAAAAAGCAAAGAGTAAGCAAATTACCATTGACAACACATCATCATCCACAAAAACAGAAAATAAAAGTGAGGACTCTTTAGAGGAATCAAAAAACCCGGAAGATTTTGGCTATGAAAAAAAAGTAATCAATGGTAAAGAAGTTTATTATAGAAAAAATAAACGTTTAACCATCACTTACCAGCCTAAACAATAATTGCAATAATAATTTCACCCCCAAATGAATTGCTTATGAAAAATTTAACATTATATCTTTCTGCTGTATTTATGTTTTTAGCATATCAAGTAAATGCACAGTGTACAGCGCCATCTATTACACCCACTTCAACATCCAGTTGCTACAGTTCCAGTTTTTACACTAATTATTCTACCAGCTCACCTTGCACAGGTTCCGGTTTTGGTGGTAGCGGAACGGCTAAAATTATTCCAATCTGTACAAATGGCAGTGCCGATTGTATCGTAATGGATTATACCGGACTACCGGGAAGTGGTGGGGTTTCTATTGAATTGTATAGTGGGTGCTCCGGAACAACTTTATCGGGGTATGTTTCAGGATCAGTGAATTGTTATCCTAATGCTACAGATTTTGTATTTTCAACAGCCGATTTAGGATTAAATCCAAACACATGTTATTATGCATTGGTTTGGTCCAAAAACGGATTTCCTGCCGGCTCTCAATTTTGCACTTACACACAAACACCCCCTAACGATGAATGTACAGGAGCTATTGGTATTGATGCAACACCTCAAACAACCGATAATTACTGTATGACTGCAGGAGCCAGCGATCCGGCTCCGGCAGATTTATGTGCAGCTTCTTTAGAAAATACCGCTTGGTACACATTTACCGTTTCAGCCGATGGAGATGTAGTAATTACTATTGACAATATAACCTGTTATGGCGGGGGAAGTGGTTTTCAAATTGGGTTCTTTTCCGGCTCTTGTGGAAGTTTAACCAATGATGGATGTTCATCCGGTTCGGGTGGTTCTGTAACTGCAACCTATACAGGATTAACGGCAGGCGATCAATTATATATTGCCATTGACGGAAACGCAGGTGCCGCTTGTAGTTATGATATAAGTGCTACCAATACTGTTCCTTTACCAATAGAGTTATTGTCTTTTAATGCACAATTTGACCCAAACAAAAAAGTAGTTGATTTATCATGGACAACATTAACAGAAATAAACAACGATTACTTCACTATTGAACGTACTCTTGATGGCGAGAATTATGAAGTTATTGCCATTGTTGACGGTAGCGGAACAATTAACTATGTTAAAGATTACGGCACTGTTGATAAAGAACCTTATTTAAACACCGTTTCTTATTATCGATTAAAACAAACCGATTATGACGGCAAAACTACCGAAAGCGCATTAGTAGCAGTAAGCACAAAAATTATAGATGAGGTTGTTGTATTACCAAATCCTGTAAGCAATAATGCAACACTTAATGTTACTTCGCACATTTCACAAAATATTACTGTTAAAATGTATGATATGACCGGTAAATTAGTTTTCAACCATTCGGTAGGACTACAAGAAGGGCAAAATCAAATCCCCTTGTCTCTTCAAAATTTATCGAAAGGTATTTATATGTTAATGATAAAAGACGAAAACAGTCAAATTTTGAAACAAATAAAAGTGTTTAAAGATTAGCTGATTTTCTAAAATGATAACGATCCAAAAACGCACTATTTTGCAATAGTGCGTTTTTTATTGTATTGTTTAATTTACTTTCAAAGAATTTACGCCATTTTGTGTAGCAATATAAAGCGTATTATCTTTTAATATAAAGCCGGATAAATAATTATTTGAAATATTGCTGTTGTTTATATTATAATGAGAGAATGCATTAATGTTTTGATCAAATACATCCAATCCCTGACCGAAAGTTCCAATATAAACTTTACCGCTTTCAACCCAAATACATCGGGTTAAATCAAGCGACAAACCGGAATTACTCATATTATAATTAGTGAAAACGCCATTATTATAAAAAGAAATTCCTCCGTTATGAGCAATCCATAATTGCTGATTTGCTGTTACAAAAATATCATAAACCGAGTTATTGGGTAATCCTGAATTTGATTTTGAATAATTTGTAAATGTGGAGCCATCAAAAAAAGAAAATCCGGATGCCGTTGCCAACCAAATGCTTGAGCCGTCAACAGCAATCTTTCCAATAGAAGCATTAGGCAATGTTGAATTAGACGGTGTATAAGTGTTGGTAATTGAATTTACAAGTAAGTTGAATTTTGCCAAACCTCCACCGCTGGTTGTGCCAATCCATAGGATGGAATCTGACAAACATAAACTGCGAATATTATTTAATGGAAGCCCTGTATTAACATGTACTGTGTCTGAAGCCGTAATTTTATAAAGTCCGTTTGCTGCACCAAGAAATAACAGTGAATCATTGGCAGCAATACAGTTTACGGTAGTATTAATATAAGAGGATTGAGTGTAAGCAACAACATTCCATTGATTGTTTTCTATTGCAATAAATTCGTTTACCGTAGAAAAATACAATTTATTTCCCGTTGAAAAAATAGCTTTTACATCATTGGAAGATAATGAAATATTCGGGTTAGTTAAAATGGAAAAAACATTTGTTTGATTCTGATTATTCCCCGAATTATTTGCTTTTATCGGTGTTGGTGCGGGTTCTTCCTTTTTACACGAAAAAAGGATGAGCAAAGAAAAAATATATAACAGTGATTGCTTCACTTTCTAAAAATAAGAAAAAAATTAAAAAAGTAAAAAATCCTAACAAAATGATTTATAGACAATTATTAAATAATTAACCTAAAACCCGCAACTGCATCCGTTAGAAAAATATATTTTGGTAGTTTCGGGCAACAAGCGTTTTAAGTATACCTTTTCGTTTGGCGCCAAATTTATTACCCTTAAATCCAATTTCTTCAACAATTTCAATTCACGCATCGATTCGGGAAAAACGCTTAACTCATTACTCCATAAGTCCAATACTTCTAATTGTTTTAAATTCCCAATGGATTTTGGCAGTTTCACCAGATAGTTTTGCGAAACGTTTAACTCTTTTAAATTGGTTAATTGCCCAATGCTTTCGGGAAGCGAATCCAAGCGGTTTTTTGACAAGTCCAAATATTGCAACTTTTTTAATTGCCCAATTTCGGGCGGTATATAAGACAATTTATTCTTCTTCAAATCTAAATATTGCAAATTTGGAAACAACAGTATTTCTTCCGGAAATGAATCTAATTTCTGCTTAGACAAATCAAGTTTAATCACCTCATCTTTATGCGCTAATGCTGTTTGCAAATTATCATAGGTTTTAACAGTATCCAACGCCTCGAAAGGCAATAAATCACTCTGCGCATACAAAACACTATGACAAGTGAAAAAGATTGCTATGAATGAAAGAAATTTCATTTTTATAAATATAGTGAATCTTGCTCGGTTGCCAAAAGTCTTTGAGCGGTTTCTCTATCTTCATCCAATTGATGCTTCAGTTCTTCCAATGAATTGAATTTTTTTTCATCTCGAATACGGTGATAAAAATACACGCGAATTTGCTCACCATAAATATCTTCCGAAAAGTCGAACAAATGTACTTCAATTGTGTTGTTGCTACCGTTCACCGTAGGACGAACACCAATATTTAACATGCCATCAAAAATTTTGTTCTTTACCTTGGCTTTTATGGCATACACACCCTGAGCCGGAATGAGTTTATAATCTTCTTCAATAAAAATATTTGCCGTAGGATAATCAATCTTTCGCCCGACTTGATTGCCTTGTTCCACTTTTCCGGTAATAAAAAAGGGACGCCCCAAAAATTCGTTGGCGGCAATGATTTCTCCTATTTCCAGCGAATGGCGAATTTTTGTGGAACTCACATTAATTTGTTGTACTTCCAGTGCAGGAATTTCTTCCACATCAAAACCATATAATGGGCCAAAATCTTTTAAATGCTCAAATGCCCCTTCTCTATTTCTGCCAAAACGATGATCGTAACCGATTACCAGTTTTTTTGTACCGATTTGGTTAACCAGTATATTCCGCACAAACTCTAAAGAAGAAATGCGCGAAAATTCATAACTGAAAGGATGTACAATCAGATGGTCTATACATTCTTTTTCAAGCAGTTCAATGCGTTCTTCAATCGTATTAATGAGTTTTATATTGGTTTCATCAGGATAAAGAACCATTCGCGGATGTGGAAAAAATGTCAATACCACTGATTCGCCGTTGTTTTTCTCAGCAACGGATTTAAGCTGATTTAAAACCGTTTGATGTCCGATGTGTACACCGTCAAAAGTCCCCGTAGTAACAACAGCATTTGAAAGCGGTAAGAATTCTTCTAAATTTCTATATAATTTCACGCGATGAGAAAGATTTTATCAAAAATAGAAAATATATTGTCAACTATCGGTTACAAATATTGAAAAAAAACACCGTATTCTTACTTCTCTTAATTGCTCAAAAAATTTGATTTTGCACAATTGTTAATCTTTTAGCGCTTTCTCAATTGCTTCTTTATTTAAGTTTTTCCTAAAATATTTTAATTATTTTTGTAAAAAAACCGAAATGGCAGATAAAAAAGAAAATTGTATTCGTGGCTGTGCCAATTTAAATATGATCAACAGAAATATTGAAGCATTAGACAATATATCTGACGATATTAGCACTTCCGCAAAAATTTTAAATTTAGCCGGCAACGAAACCCGATTAAAAATCCTTTACTTAATTCATAAAGAAAATAATATTTGTGTTTGTGACATCAGCGACATACTAAACATTTCCATTTCTGCCGTATCGCAGCATCTGCGAAAATTAAAAGACGGCAATCTGGTGCAAAGCAAAAAAGAAGGACAAACCATTTATTACACCATTCACCCTGACTTTCAACCTGTTTTATCTTCCTTGTTTTCTCTTTTAAAATTAACCGAGAATAAAGCAGCTTAAACTGTTACAGAATGATTCGAATGAGAAATTATGCGATTTAAATATTGAAGAAATTGTACAAGGAAACCGACAAATATCGAACTTTATTATGCAGGATGTGGATATAATTCTTCACCATGCAAAGCTTGTGGGAGTGGCAATTTAGTATGCTCTGAGAGATTATAATTCATTCATGTAAAATGAATACTAATAGATTATATTTAAGTATTTGCTTAAATAGTTTAATAGTTTTAACTTTGTAATATGAATTCTAATAAGGAGCAGACTTGCATAAGAGCATTGGCGGATGAAAATCAAATTAGCCGTTGTAAAAAGAAGATTGAGAATGTAGGTTCTGATCTTTCTGACTTGGCTTCAATTATTGGACTAATTGGAAATGATACTCGTATCAAGATCCTTTATCTTATTCAGTCTGAGCATAGACTTTGCGTTTGTGATTTGAGTGATATTCTTGGAATGACTGTTCCTGCTGTTTCTCAACAATTAAGGAAGTTGAAAGATAGAGGTATAATAAGCAGCGAAAGAGAAGGAACAGTTATCCATTATTCTTTAAAGGAGGAATATGTTGAGCTATTCTCCTATATAATAAATCATAGCTCTAATAGGAATTTGATAATAGCATGAAAAACAATAGTAATAAGATAATTGGGATGGGCGTGGTTACAGCTATTGCTGCATCTTTATGCTGTATTACTCCCGTTCTTGCTTTAATTGCCGGGGCAAGCGGATTGACTTCTTCTTTCTCATGGTTAGAGCCGGCTAGACCTTATTTAATTGGAGTAACAATATTGGTAATAGGGTTTGCCTGGTATCAGAAACTAAAACCAAAGAAAGAAATTGATTGTGAATGTGATGAAGATCAAAAAAATTCCTTTTGGCAATCCAAAAAATTCCTAGCAATTGTAACTTTTTTTGCAATCCTTATGTTGGCATTTCCTTATTACTCCGGAATTTTTTTTCCCAATAATGAAATGAAGTCCATCAACACCAACAATTCTGACATCGTTGAAGCTATCTTAACTATTGAGGGCATGACATGTACTGGATGCGAATACAGTGTCAATCATGCTATTAATACTCAATTGGGTATTATTGAGTCTGATGTTTCTTATGAGTCTGGAAAAGCCATTGTAAAATTTGAAAAAACAAAAACATCTGTTGAGCAGCTGACAAAAGCTATTGAAAAAGAAACGGGATATAAGGCAATAAACAAGAAAACTGAGAAACAATGACAAAACGTAAACAACACTGGGAAAACGTATATGAAACAAAAGGCGATCAGGAAGTAAGTTGGTATCAAGAAATTCCTGTTACTTCTCTCAATCTGATAGATTCCCTAAATCTAAAAAAGGATGATACGATTATAGACATTGGAGGAGGTAACTCAAATTTAGTGGTTCAACTATCTAAGAAAGGATTTAAAAACCTGTCTGTCCTTGATATTTCTGCAAAATCTTTAGAGAGAACAAAACTTAAATTGAAGCAAACTGCTGAAAATATTAATTGGATCGTAACTGATATTTTAGAATTTCAAACATCATTTGAGTTTTCGCTATGGCATGACCGAGCAACTTTCCACTTTTTAACCGAAAAAGAAGATATAGAGAAATATGTAAAACTAGTAGAAAAAGCGATTAAAACTGATGGATTCTTGATTATTGCCACTTTTTCAAATACAGGACCATTTAAATGTAGTGGACTTGAAATTACACAATATTCAAAAGAAACACTTCTTGGTTTGTTCCATGATAAATTTGAGCTCATCGATGCTTTTGATGATGTACATAAAACGCCTTTTGAGACTGA
>MDTD01053986.1_pt1 | contig 73441 bp, 73 predicted proteins | sample 811221 | NCBI WGS metagenome assembly MDTD01 (sample SAMN05326646, study PRJNA326480) | marine metagenome | isolation source: seawater | place: Pacific Ocean: South West | collected 2011 | reverse complement strand
TCGTGGCCGTATAAAAATTAACCACGCTCCAGAAGGAGAGAACTGCTATGTTTTCTGTTAAGCGTTTACGAAAGCCTCAGGGTAAAATCTCTCCCTGGGTCATCATTGGCATGAGCCTAATTCTCTTCATCGCGGTAGGCATGCAGGCTTTCATGAATTACAATCGAGAAAAGGAAGTCATGGGGGAACTCCTCAGTGAGAAGGGAGCCGCCCTGATTAAATCATTCGAGGCAGGGACTCGAACAGGAATGATGGGAAATCTTGGGAGTGGTTCCGGTTTACAGGCGCTTCTAAAAGAAACCGCGACTCTGCCGGACATCCTCTATATCGCCCTTGTCGACGACACTGGGAAAGTCCTGGCACATAATGAAAAAAACTTGATAGGAACTCAGTTCGCGTTGCCGGAACCGATAAAGGCCCTTGCCCCAACAAAAGACGTCCAATGGCGGATAGTGACGTCAGATGAGCGTCCTACAGCCTTTGAAGTGTACAGTTCATTTCTTCCTTTGCAATCGTCATCCAGCATGAATGGATCCATGGGAATGTCCACGATGCAAAACAGAATGCAGAGCATGATGCAAGGCATGCAGATGAATCGTAGGAACAATTCAGACTGGTGTGCCCCTGGTTGGTTTGATGGAATGACGGAGGGGAGTATTTTAGACCCGGATTCCGCTCCAATAATTATCATCGGCATGGATGTCGCCCCCTTTGAAGCGGCAATGGCTGAAGACCTCAAGATTACAGGCCTGACATCTGGGATTATCCTGCTACTGGGAATGGCAGGTGTTGCTTCTCTTTTTTGGGCGCAAAGATATACGACATCAAGAAAGCTTCTTCAGGACACTCGAGCTTTCGCAGCGGAAATGGTGACCAGTCTTCCAGAGGGCATTGTTGTTACTCAGGCAGATGGGGCTATAACATTTATCAACGGCATAGCTGCGGATATGTTTGGTGTTGATCAGGAGCAGGCAACAGGAAAGACGATCTCAGAGATACTCCCCACAAAACTCTATGATTTACTGATCTCATTGCTCAGCACAAAGGGAATTCAGGAAAGCGAAGTCGAGATATCAAACCCCGATGGTGGCGTGTTACCCCTTGCTGTCATGGCCACTACGGTTTTAACTGATGACAGCCAGTACGTTGGTGAAATGTTCATTTTCAGAGACCTTAGCCAGATCAAAAAACTCCAGATGGAAGTTCAGCAACAAGAAAAGCTGGCTGCTGTTGGTAATCTCGCAGCTGGAGTTGCGCATGAAGTCAGAAACCCGCTCAGCTCGATAAAAGGGTACGCTACATATTTTAGTGGCCTGTTTGAAGAGGAGTCTACAAACAAGAAAGCCGCAGACATCATCATATCTGAAGTAGAACGACTCAATCGTGTTATCTCGGAATTGCTTGACGTAGCCCATCCCTCGGACATTCAGCGGCAAGACACCCAGCTTAGGGAAATACTGGAATCCACTTTAGAACTGGTTAGACAGGAAGCTAAGAATTCAGGAGTCGACTTGTCAGTTTCCATAAACGAAAATCTCCCACTCATCTCAGTTGATCCAGATCGTATTTCACAGGCCCTGATCAATCTCTATCTCAATGCAATTCAGGCAATGAAGGATGGGGGCACTCTTGGAATTCATGCAAAAGCTAAACCCGACAACGTGACCGTTTCAATAAGTGACACAGGATGTGGCATCTCCCCCTCAGACTTGAGTAAGATATTTGACCCATACTATACGTCAAAATCGACGGGAACAGGCTTGGGGTTAGCCATAGTACACAAAATCATCGAAGCTCACGGCGGCAAGATCGAGGTGGATTCGATACTAGGAAGAGGCACTACCTTCAAAATCCAATTACCCATACAATTGCAAAAAGGCGCATAGTCATGAGTGGATCCATATTAATTGTTGACGATGACAAGGCGCATCTTTCGATGCTTGAAACCATTTTTACTGGCTGGGGGTTTAAAACTACAGGAGTTGAAGATGGCGCGAATGCAATAGAAGAAGTTCAGGAGCGTTCTTTCGACTGTGTCCTTATGGATGTTCGCATGGCAAACATTGGTGGGATTGAGGCTTTACAGAAGATCCAAGAATACAATCCTGCTATTCCCGTAATCATTATGACAGCGTATTCATCGGTTGATATCGCTGTCGAAGCCATGAAGCATGGCGCCTATGACTATCTCACCAAACCGTTGAACTTTGATGAGTTGAAATTGGTAGTTGAGCGGTCGTTGGAGCACATGTCTTTAGCGAAAGAGAATCGTTCGCTTAGAAAAAGACTCTCGAGTGAGTCCCGCCTGACAAATATAATAGGTTCGAGCGACACAATGCTTGAGTTAACTCAGATGGTTGAGACTGTTGCTCCAACTGAGGCTACTGTCTTAATTACGGGTGAAAGTGGTACAGGAAAAGAGCTTTTTGCAAAGGCTATCCACGAGCTCAGTGACCGTAAAGACAAGGAATTGGTCACAGTCAACTGTGCAGCCTTGACAGATACCCTTCTGGAGTCAGAACTATTTGGTCACGAAAAAGGGGCATTCACAGGAGCAGACAAGCGTCGTGAAGGGCGGTTTATGCAGGCCAATAAGGGAACAATTTTCTTAGATGAGGTTGGCGAAATCCCTATGCCGATGCAAGCCAAACTTCTCAGAGCGATCCAAGAACGTGAGATTCAGCGAGTAGGAAGCGATCTCCCAATAAACGTCGATGTCAGAATAATTGCCGCGACAAATCGCGATTTGTTTGATGATGTAAAAGAAGGGAAATTTCGGGAAGATTTATATTATCGTCTCAATGTCGTTAACCTTGCCGTCCCAGCCCTGGTGGACAGGGAAGGCGACGTGGCTTTGCTTGCAAAGTTCTTCCTGGATCAATTTGCGAAGCGAAACAGAAAGCCCATGAAAGGTTTTACGCCAGCTGCGATGGACATGCTTGTAAAATACCCTTGGCCTGGGAATGTACGAGAACTTGAAAACACGATTGAGCGGGCAGTAATTCTTTCTGTCGGTGAATATGTCTCTGATCGAGAACTCCCCTCTTCGGTTAAAGATCACTTTGATGATGTTAACTCGGGAGATCCCAACATGGCAGCCATGGCGGGACTATCTCTTGATGACATCGAAAAAATGGCCATCATCGAAACCCTCACTAAGACGAAAGGCAATAAAAGTGAGGCCGCCAAGCTTCTTGGAATAACTCGCACTACACTCAATAATAAGGTCAAGAAATACGAGATTGAGATTGAAAAGTAGTGTGGTTTGCAAAGGTGAAGAATTGAACATGAAGTTTTTGATAAGCAGAAATTGTAATTAGGGCGCAATAGATAATGAGCAAAAAGCATACGGAGTGCTGATTCGTCCGGCTTGGGCGTACTTTTGAATAACCATCATACTTTCAGTCTGGATGAAACTTAAGTAAAGCGTTAAGATGGTTTTCAAATGCCCTACGTATGCTGCACTCAAAAGCTCGCCAAAGAGTTGTCCTCCGATCAACTCTTCCCGGCCCCTGATGTACGTGGTTTTCGTGGTTGGCATGGCAACATTCTACGCTTCTTTCGTCGAAAATCCGTGCTGCTGATCAATGACGAGACACGCTTCGTCTTGTTTGTCCCCGGCTTGGTGAAGAAAGACTTCGCCAACTTTCAACAAGTATTCATCCACCACTTCGAGCGTACATTGGGCTACATAAACGCCAATCCAGCGCAGGTCGCACGGGCTAGGCTACAGCTTGATGGTTTTTCGTATCACATGACTCACAATCGTAGTGTACTTGGGGCACTCAACGACATGAAGATCGCAATCGAATTCATGCTGACAGACCGGCTTGGGCGACTACCCGAGACTGAAAAGGAACACCGTTGGGTTGCCTCGTTTCTGAACGAGACTCCTTGCAGAGGCGAGGACTTGAAGGGTGTCGTATTTCCCGACCGGGAGATCCTCAAGATGATTGATCGGACCTCCACCTAGCATGAGCCGAATGTGGATGGGCGCTATCTACAAGATAAGACGCTGAAGCGGTAGTCCTACGGCTACCGGATTACAGATTTCTTCAAATTCGAATTATGGTGATCCATAAGTCCAAGTACGCTTGAACCGGATGCCCCAAAATTCTTAGCGTGCAATTTTGTCCGTTCTATGGAGTGACCCCTAAATGGGGAAACACTGAATCAGAGACAAAAAAAGAGTCGCCCCTACCCGGACGGAAAGGATGACGTATCCGGGTAAGGGCGGCTCTAACCCGCTTGATCGGGGAGCGTGTGCTCCCTGAAAAATTTAGACGCCGCGAGTGAACAGCAGCAAGGTGAAAGAAGCCATTGCAGCAGAAGCGGCAGAAATGGCGCGGAACGGGCGCCTGCGGGTCTTGCGCGGGGCGATTTGCGGACGGTTGTTGTCACGCAGAGCCATCATCGAAAGTCGGGTATCGCATTCCATGCTCATGATTATCTCCTTACCTTGTCACCAAACGGGTTGTATGTACTTGGTCCGTGTTTGGACGCATTTCCATGACTGAACATCTACGGAAGGACGGATCATCAATCCAATTGTTTAATTCGATGCACTTGTTCAGTTTTCCTGATGGTGATAGAGTTCTTCATCAGATATGATAATCACAAAACGTATTTTATATGAAACGAGGCAGTTATGGAGCTTTATCAACTTAACACTTTTGTAATAGTCGCCGAAGAGGGGCATCTCACTCGGGCAGCCGAACGGTTGCATGCCAGCCAGCCCACGGTTTCCGCTCATATCAAGAGCCTGGAAGAAGAGTTGGAGACCAGGCTGTTCATCCGAACTCCAAAAGGCATGCAGCTTACCGAGGCTGGAGAACGTCTGTTGATGAAAGCACAGAACGTCCTTAATGCAGCACGGGAACTGCGGCTTGAAGCGCGAAATATGGGTGATGAGTTGGTGGGCGACATTTCCATGGGCCTGAACACCGATGCCGAATACCTGCAAATCGTTCCGTTGCTCAAATCACTGGGTGAAGAGCACCCCAAAGTCACCCTGCTCATCCAGCAAAGCGGGAGTACCTCGGTTCAAGGGGCCATCCGCAAGGGGAAGCTCGATTGCGGATTCATCTTCGGCGCGCCTCGACACAAGGATATCCACGCGGTTCACTTGGAAACCACGCGGTTCTTTGTGGCCGTACCGGATGTCTACCGGGATCGCATGGAAATGGGAATGACAGCGCTGGCTGATCTGCCATGGATACTCGACCCCAGCGACAACCCCGTGCAGAAGCTGACAACGCCGTTCTTCGAATCCATGGGCATCCGACCGCGAAACACACTGGAAGTGGATGGCGATGAGGTTATTCGCGTTCTGGTGGCCGCAGGCAGAGGATTGTCCTTCATGCGGGAAAACGAGCTGACTCTGGCGAACAGAATCGGCAAGGTTCACGCCATGCCCTTTGATCAGCTCGCCATCGATCTGCACTTCGTTTGTCTGCAGCGACGAGATCAGGACCCTGTCATGCAGGCCGTCATCAATCACGTGGTCAAACTGTGGCGTACCTAGGCAGACTCACACCACCAGTTGAGCCCGTTCGTCTACTTCTGCTTGCGCGTGCCTGAGTAGAGTTCGTATTCGAGCAGGCGGCATTCGATCTTTGCGCTGAAGAAAATCTTGCGGCTTTTGGTTCGCAGGCCCACTCTTTTGGCGAGAGTACTGTTCCCGGTAAAGATAAATCCGGTCTTGCCACCACACGACTGTTTGAAGAAGTCGCCGATGCCCTTGTACACATCTTCCAACTCACGAACCTCACCGAGCCGTTCGCCGTATTCAGGATTCAGAAAGACCAGCCCCGGTCCCTCCGGAATTTCGGTTTCCCGAAAATCACACAACCCAAACTCAATGAAATCCCCGACTCCGGCAATTCGGGCGTTATCCTTGGCCGCCTCAATAGCCTCGGGATCGTGATCGGTGGCAATGATACGGCCCTTGATCTCGGGATTCTCCGCATCTTCAGCAGCATCGATCAGGCCGTTCCAGCGCTCTTCATCATATCCTTTCAAATGCATGAATGCGAAATTGTCGCGAAGCAGTCCTGGCGCGCCGTTCATGGCCATTAACGCTGCCTCGATGGCGAGGGTTCCGGCTCCGCACATGGGCGCGATGAAGTGGCCCCCTTCCTTGGCAATTCTCGGCCAATCAGCGGAGAGAATACATGCGGCAGCAAGTGTCTCCTGCATGGGCGCCTTGTGCGGACGCTTCCGGTAGCCGCGCTTGGGCAGCGGTTCGCCGGTGGTGTCGAGATAGATGGTCGCTTCACGGCCACGCCAATGCAGAAACAGGCAGACGCCCTTGGTTTCCGGCCCGGAATCGGGGCGGGACCCGAAACGGTCCATGAACCTATCTGCCACGGCATCCTTCACCTTGAGGCCCGCAAAACGCGAGTCGTTCACTCCCGTATCCCGTATGACCGCATCAACACGGAAATAGCTATCGGTATCCATGTATTCTTCCCACGGGAGATTACGGATGGTGCGATAGAGATCATCCGGTCCGAACGCTTCAAACCGCTTGAGCTCGAACAGGACACGATGCCCGGTGCGGATATGCAGATTCAAGCGCATACAGTCGTGCAGTGTGCCGCGAACCATGACACCGGCGTCCATGACGTGTGTCTGGTCAAAACCCAATTCCTTGAGTTCGGATTGCAGGTATTCCGGCAAACCTTTGGGACAGGTGACAAGTATGGCGGATTGTTTCTCGAATACGGACATGATCATTACTCGTGGTTAAAGGGGCCGCATGTTCCATTCTGCGGCAGGGTCGAGAGGCTGTACCTTGCTTCCATCGGGTTCGTCCACCTTTGCGTTGGCCTGATTTGCGGGCGAAGAGAGCGCCACCATATACCCCATGACAATAGGTACGGCCATGGCCGGATCAAACAACAGAGGCGTAGTCATTCCCTGGGCAAACAGGGCCGCAGTCAATCCCGCGCCCATGCGACTCAGATTCTTGAAAAGCAGCGTGAAAACGAACACCAGAAGCGCGGCAGGCACTGTCACGCCCCACCCGTACAGCAAGCGGAGCCAGAAAGACGGGACCTGTGTCAGATAAACGCCCATGATGGTCGGCTGGCCCGTTGCCGTTTCCCAAATGGCTGTCATCCCCGGAGGAAACGTCACCGGTAATCCGATGTTCAGCGGGTAGCCCGTCAACAACAGAGAAGGCGTTTCAGAGAACAGGCGCAGTGCTTCCACCCAGAGCCAGTAATCCACATACCGAATGGATTCCGATGCCGTGGGCGGCAGAAGGAAGGTCACCACCAGCAGGAGCGCACATACCAGGGCATACAGGCTGCGCATGAGCAGTCGGCCGCGACCGAAACAGAGAACTATCCAACCGGCGGCGAAATATCCGGTTCGGGAAAAACAGGTCAGCAGCCCGATTAAGACCAGTACACGCCACCACGTATTGCCCTGATCCGGTTCAACCCGCCCTCCTTCATTGAGGCCGGGTTTCAGGCCGGCACACAGGGAGATAAGGAGCAGCCCGGCCAGAATATCGGCGTTGCCAATCCAGCGAATGGTCGGAACCGTGCCGTACATGAATACTTCAAATACCAAATTCACTATGCAGATGACAGAGAGCAACGCACCGAATCGTTGAAAATCGTATCGATCCGCCATACCGCAGGTTCCCGCCCACAGCAGGGCAAACAGGGCGTAGGCAACGGGCGCGAATTCCCTGATATATGGAAAGACTGTTTCCAAAAGGATTCTGATATCCGATGTGTACAGAGCGAGTCCGGCCACAAGGCAGAGGAAGAGGAGCGTCTTGGAAGTAAAACCGGTTGAACGCGGCGCGTCAGGCGAAGGCCGATGCAGGCCTATCAGGACACCCAGTCCTGCCAGCAGCAGCCATGGGAGGTTTTCCAGGTAAGCACCTTGCCCATCCACCAGTCGAACCATTGCCATGCCCATTGGTACGGCAACATACGCTGCGGCAAGGGGAACGGCTGAAAGACGATTCCTGGAGGATGAAATACCCATAACGCTGTTCATAGGACCCTTGGGATACCGCGTTCCCGTTCACAGGTAAAGAGAGGACGCCACCTGTCTCCGATTGAATCATGCCGCTCAGGGCTGAAACCGATATTTTCAATTGCCCCGCAGGAACCGGATGGTTTAGAAGGCGTCACGGGTAATTGCCCGTAGAATACATGGAGGAAACATGACCACTGCGACAATCAAACGAATGGGCCTGACCGAATGGCTGCTTTTGACTACCCTTTCCATCATATGGGGTGGCTCATTCTTCTTCAATGCAGTGGCCCTGCGCGACTTTCCACCGCTGGTCGTGGTGTGGGGACGCGTGTTCATCGGCTTTCTCGGGCTGACTGCCATTGTTGCCCTGACCAATCAGAATGTCCGGTCGCACCTCCATCGCTGGCGGCAGTTTCTGACTCTGGGAATACTCAACACATTCATCCCCTTCAACCTCATCGTCTGGGGTCAACAGTATATTGATAGCGGGCTTGCCGCAGTCATTAACGCGACGACCCCGGCCTTTACCATTCTTGTCGCCCATTTCGTGACCAATGACGAATCCGCTTCCATGCGCAAATTTTCCGGTGCGATCATCGGGTTGGGTGGTGTTGCCACGCTTATCGGTACCGATGCCCTGACCGGATTCGGCGATCATGTGCTCGGGCAGCTCGCCATCATGGGCGCAGCATGCTCTTACGCCTTCGGGTCAACCTATGCCCGTCGAATGACCGGTATTTCCCCGATGGTGATCGCCTGCGGCCAGTTGGCCGGATCATCACTGGTCATGACCCCGGTCATGTTTTTCATCTGCCGCCCATGGACCCTGCCCATGCCCGGCAGTGACGCCATTTTCGCCGTAATAGGGCTCGGCCTTGTCTGCTCCACCTTGGCCTATCTCATCTTTTTTCGGATACTCACCTCGTCCGGCGCCACCAATATCAGCCTTGTCACCCTGCTCATCCCTGTCTCGGCATCCGGGCTGGGTATAACCTTTCTCAATGAGCCGTTCACCTGGCGACTGGCCACCGGTATGGTCATCATCTGCCTTGCTGCCGCCCTCATCGACGGTCGAATCAAGTTGAGAAGACGATTTGCCTGATCGGGTATCTGCCAGTTTTTGCTTTCAAACAGGAAGTCTGCGCCTTTCTTTGAGTTGCAGGGAGTATTACTTCCCCTCGGCAATATGTTCAATTGTGTGATACAATCCATTCTGAATCAGAATAAATGGAGGTTTCGATGAAAATGAAAGGTCAACGCGTGTTGATGTTTGTGGATAACGTCTTTGAAGATATGGAGCTGTTGTACCCCTACTATCGATTGATCGAGGAAGGCGCTGAGGTGGTTGTTGCCGGTCCCGAGGCAGGAGCCGTATATACCGGAAAGAACGGATATCCATTCAAATCCAACGCAGCCATAGCCGATCAGCAGGCTGATGACTTCGATCTGATCGTCATTGCCGGTGGGTTTGCCCCGGACAAGCTCAGAAGGGATCCCAAGGTGCTCTCCCTGACACGCGAAATATTTGAAGCCGGAAAGGTAATGGCCCACATCTGCCATGGCGGCTGGATTCCCATTTCAGCCGGTATCATGAAGGGCTTTACCTGTACTTCCACCCCCGGCATCAAGGATGATCTCATCAATGCCGGAGCAACATGGGTAGATGAAGAGGTCGTGGTCGATCGCAATCAGATTTCTGCACGCAAACCCGATGATCTGCCTGCCTTTTGCCGGGCCATCATCGAGGCAGCCACCAAATAATCAACAACGTGGCTTGTGCGACCTATCCGTACGAGCCACGTCTTTGCATGCCAGGGAGACGCAACCATGCTCCTGCGACACATTTACGCCCAAACAGACTTTGGTCCCATCCTCGCAAGTTTCACGTGCAACGGTGTATGCTCCATCGAATTCGGTGGATCAAAGGACGCCCTCATACAGTCACTTACAGATAGGTTTCCCGCAGCGGACATCCGGTCCGGTGAAAAGGAACTCCGGGCTGAAATTGGCGAGATAGTTCAATATATCAATGATCCGTCCAAAGAACTACGCATGTCGATCGATAGCGTGGGAACCGCTTTTCAGCAGCACGTATGGGAAGTGTTGCGTACAATCCCGGTCGGTCAGACTCGGACTTATTCCGAAGTAGCGCAGGATATGGGTATGCCGGAGGCTTTCCGTGCGGTGGCTTCGGCCTGCGGCAGAAACAGGCTGGCTGTAATCATCCCCTGTCATCGCGTGATGCGCAAGGATGGCGGTCTGGGCGGGTACCACTGGGGAATAGAGCGAAAACAGGCGCTACTTGAGCGTGAGAAGCAAATCATGGGTTATACGAAGTAGCCCGGCTACCAGATGGCGTCGCCCAGGCTCCCTTCAACCGAGTAGGGAACGATTTCCTTGCCAACGGTTTTTTCGCCCGTCAGTTCAAAGGTCGTCAGAAAAAGATTTCCCTCGCCGATAATACCAGTGCCTGATGTTTTGATTTTCAGGGGACTGCCCATGGAGAAGTCGCGCACCGATAGCTCTCTTTCCTTAATCTCGGTCATGAAAGCGATATCTTCAACAAAACGCTCACCCGGTAGAATCAACTGCTGGGATCGCATGTCCAACCACCCTTTTTTCGGCAGTTTTGCACCTGGCGGAAGGAAGAAGGTTCCTGCAACCCGCATCTGGCCCTTGATATCTGCCCCACCGAGCAGGGCGGTGATGTCCACATCCCCTTCAAAGGCCATTGTGCCATTCCCGAACAACTCCAATTCACACTCGGAGCCATCGGTGTCGAGGCGAACATAGGCCATGGGCGAAAATCCCATGGTGACATACGCCCAGTTGAACTTCAGGCTTCCCGGCGTGTCGGCAACGGTTATCTCCAAGCCGCGGACGCGAAATCCGATGGGTCCGTCACGGTCGATCCCTTCCCAGCGCAAACCAATGGTCGGCAGCCGCTCATCAAGGGAGACCAATGCGGACGCCCAAATCTTGTTCCATGGTGTAAACAGGGCAATACCGATGGTAAATCCCAGGAGGACAAGGAAAAATCTGGCGATAATGCGCCCTGGCAGTGAGGAATATGTTTTATCAAAGGGTGATGTCATCATTCATCCTCAACGCGCCACTATCAGGTGAACATCGGCCAATCGCGGATCATTCATATTTCGAGTCATCATGCAACTCGGGGTCTGCAGACTGGCCTTATCTCGCAGAGCGGTCAAAAACCCCATCAATTCCGTGAGCGACAGTCCCTCGAATGTGACCTGAAGACCTTCGGTCGCCCTGTTGACGGTGGTCTCGCGAATGGAAATCAGCTTTGTCTCAATCTGTATATCGTCGATAATGAACCACACAGCATCATTGACGGAGAGATGAGCAAGCCCACCCTGCTGCGCCCGCAACGACTTGATATCCTCCACAATGACGGCGACATTACCATACATCTCTCGCTGTGAGGCGATTTCCTCAGTGATACTGGTGGCAAAAAGCCGTAAACCGACGGTTACCGCCAGGGTCAGGATGATCATCCCGACCAGCACATTTCGGAAAAACTTGTCCTGCGAAATCTGCGGCCATGAACTCCAGAAATATTGTTTGGTGTCAGGCATTATTTCGGCTCCACCAACAATGTGAATTCCAGACCGCCAAACACGGTTTCACGTTTTTCCAACGTGAAATAATACATGTCATCGTCTGTCAGTTGATTCATATACTGGTCGAACTTGCCCACATTGGGACCGAAAAACCCGCTGATACGCCCCTGCATCCCCTTCAGGGATACTGTCTCTATCCGCAGACTCGGTACCGCCGGACGACTCAATGAGGCCAGCACGCTGACCGGATCCAGTCCGATACGGACATTGGCCGCCAGTTTCCCCTGCTCAAATTGCAGACGACCAAACGGGGAACCGCCGATATCCTCACCAAGCACTGAAACATACAGGTCACGAGTGGCATCCTCTATCTGCTTCAATTGCGCCCAGTTGTGGTAATAACGGACACCCTGTCCAGCGAGAATCAAACCGCAGATAATAGCTACCCACACGAAATCACGGATGAATCGTTTCGATGCCTTCTGCTGGTATTCTTTGGGGGATTGTTCTGCCACCATCAAACTCAAATACGCGAATACGCGTAACGGGGCAAGGGAAGCCTGTTTTAACGGACCGCTTCTACAGTGCTGGCTATGACGACGTGTTATCAATAGACAACGCCAATTCCACTGCAAAAGACAAAAAAACCGGCACGTTTCAAAAGGGAGAGGAAACGTGCCGCTTTTTTTGAACGCCCGACAAACTGGGGAGAGGGCCGAACGTTCTATCACTGTCGGAATAAATATATCAATCGAACAATATCATATCACCATAATAATAGCGTCGATTTGTATCACATCATGCAGAACCGTACGGGAGTTGTTGAGTCCTCAGCCCGAAAACGATACAACCACCTCGGACAGTGGTTGCGGACGTTTCGGTTACCCGCCCTGCAATACGGCAGTTTAATACGAACTAGGACGCCCTTGGTCCAATAACAAAGCGTGAGGGCTGTCATAACAAAATGCTATCGCTCGAAATCGTTTTTTCAGTAAGGTAATTACATGGAATTATATCAGCTTAGAACGTTATTGGCCGTAGCAGAAGAAGGCAACTTCACCCGTGCGGGTAAGCGGGTACACGCAACGCAACCAGCAGTTTCCGCCCATATAAAAGCGTTGGAAGAGGAGTTGGGCGTACGTCTGTTCGATCGTACTCCCCGGGGTGTTGAGCTGACCGTAGCCGGAACCGAACTCATCGGTGATGCCATCGAGGTACTGGCGGCCGCAGAAAAAATGCAGGCCAGAGCAGTCACCCTTCATGGAGAAATCACCGGTAATCTGGCCATTGGGCTGTGTACCGATCCACGGTATCTCAACGTCACCGAATTGCTGGAAAGCATGAATGAGCAGTTCCCGAAACTGAATCTCAAGCTGGTACAATCCCCATCGGGAGTTGTCATTTCCGAACTTCGCTCAAAGAACATTGATGCCGGGTTCGTTTTTTCCGGTAACCCCTACGGCGACGTGAAAGCCATCAAACTGGCTGAACCGGAATACTCTATCATGGGGGCCGCCAAGTGGAAAGCACAGTTGGAAAACGCCACGGCAGCCGAATTATCCCAATTCACATGGGTCATGCCCACCAGTCATTGCCCGTTCCGCGAGTTACAACTCAATATTTTCAAGGAACACGCCATCGTCCCGAACCGGACCATTGGTGCAGATTCCGAAGAAGTCATCCGCCCACTCGTAGTCGAAGGGAAGGCACTCGCCATAGTACGTGATGATGAGGTCCGACAACTGCTGGAAGATGGTACAGGCGCTGTCTGTTCCTCTCTTGGAAGGCATCCGGTGGAGCTGAATTTCGTTTACCGAAAATCACAGGCCGAAGATCCGGCCATTGCCGCTCTCATCAAAGTCGTTCGCAACTTGTGGAAAGTGTGATTAGACGCAGGATGTGTTGATATGATCTGTGCAGGACAATTCCATCATTGCCGCCGCACAAATCTTCCTATTTAGCTGTAGTCGGTATGGTAAAAGTGAATGATGACCCATACTCATGTTCACTTTCAGCGGATATCATTCCACCATAATGCTCGACTATTCTTTTTGAAATAGCCAACCCCATACCGCTTCCTCGGGCGATATTGGTATTGATGGTGCTCTGGGTCACCTGATAGAATTTATCGAAGATATTTGCCAATTCCTCTTTGGGAATTCCCATTCCCGTATCGCTGACAGTTGCCTTGAGCCATCCGCCCTCAGTGGTTGTCACCCGCAGGTTGACCGAACCATGGAACGTGAATTTTGCGGCATTGCCGACCAGATTGTTGAGCACCTGAAGCAACCTGTCCGGATCAGCGACTACACCCGGTAAATTGTCATCGACTTCCATATGAAATTTTACGGCAGTACCCGTGAAATACCCTTCTAAAATAGGAAGCGCCTGAACAAACAACTCATTGGTGTCGATAGACACATCGTTCCAGGCTATTTCACCTGCATCGATCTTTGACAGGTCGAGAAAGTCGTTGATCAACCTGGTCAGGCGTTCCCCTTCGCTTTCAATGATACCGAGATTTTTACGAATCCGTTCACTTCGTTCACCGAGGTCTGCATATTCTGAACACAATGGCACGAAATATTTAATAAAATCTCTTTCTATTATTTTACAGAAACCGAGAACCGACGTGAGCGGAGTGCGCAGATCGTGAGAAACGGTATTCACCACCGCTGTTTTGAGATTGTCCACTTTCTTCAATTCGTGATTGGCCATTTCCAATTCACGAGATCGCTGGACCAGTTCTTCCGTACGTTGCTCTATGAGTGATTCCTGATACTTGTTCATTTCCTCAAGCTCGTTTTCAACGAGGCGTTTGGCCCTGTTACTGGCAAGGAGCTTGAATATGAATAGAATCATCGTCAGAACGAGTAATGCAGCAATCAGTATCTGCGACCGATACCGTTCATACAAATTGATCGGCTTGTTTATTACAACACTGTTTTTCGGGATCATCCTTGGATTGATATCAAACGATTCCAGCTCGTTGTGATCGAACATGTATTGATTGGAGTCCTGTGTGACAACCTCGATATCCGAAGGTTTCATACCATTCATAATGTCCAGGGCTATTTCAGCCGCCATGACACCATGTCTGTACCCCGAGGTAATCATCCCCCCAACTATGCCTCTCCCCAGATAGAAATCCCACATTCCATATATGGGGACACTGGTTACGCTGCGAAGCTGTGTGATGGATTCCGTATAGGTATACCAGTTACCCAGTCCATCTCTGTTGAATGACGCCAACAAGACAGCACTTCCCTTGGCCAGATTGGAAATGGTCTTCTTCACCTCAGCCATGCTCATCTTGTCTATCCAGGCAAAATCCAGACGGCCACGGTAATCCGGAAGTATATCCTGAATCAGTTTACGGCTGATCATGCCCGTGGTGGTATCATCCACCACCACATACATCCGCTTCAGATCCGGCTGGAGGCGCAAAGCTGCTTCAATGGTCAGGCGTATATCAGTGAATTCCAACACACCCGTCATATTGGACATATCGTGTGTGTTATGAAAATCCAGATCGTTGACGCCACAAAATACAATCGGCGCATTATTGAAAAGCGACCGATTGTTTACAGCAAAATTAACGGCATTATCATCGGAAACGATAACCGCATCAAATGCGACATCACTGTACTTGAAGCGATACTGTTCCTTGAGTAATTCAAGGTATTGAGGACTGAAATAGTTCTTCGTGTCCATGTGTTCCACATACATTTTGTAGGATGTGGAATCCTTGCTCAGAACGTCGGAAACACCACGGGTGATGCTATCCGTCCACAACATGTCACGATTATAGGAATTGAGAAGGAGAACCCGACGCACAAGTTGCCCGTCGCTTTTCGCGGGAACGAAAAGACTGACGACAAAAACGAGTAGTATCAACCCAAGGTAATGGTGCCGACTCACTGCTGCAAGCTCCCTGCGACTATCGCAAATGCATGAGATTCCCCGATTGGAAATACACCATGCAGAGAATTTGAAACAAAAGCTATTATATATATTCGCTAAATCACCATTATTCAGAGCGCGTTACTGAGCCGGCGGAACAGCAGGAATCTCCTTGGGTGCAATATACGGCAGATTACTCAATCGGGATTCAATGACTTTCGGATTGGGATACGTGGTCAGAATCGATTCCAACAATTCCTTTGTCTTGGCGTAATCCCTTTCGTTTTCGTAAATATCAGCAAGCAGAAATATGGCCAAGGCTCTTCGCTCTTCAGACACGCCATCCAGCTCCAAAAGGGATTCGAGTACGCGCCTGGACTGGTTCCAGTTAGTGATGAACGAATAACTCTGGGCCAGCTCGTACATACACTCTGCTTTCGCTTCATTGTCATTGGTGGAATCAGCGCAATTTACAAGGGTCGCTGCAACCATTTCATAATCGCCCATGGAGCGGTACAACCGAGCCATGCGCAATTGCGTCTTGAACGTGTTCTCCGGTGAATTCACCGCATGAACAAGGCATTTCTCGTATGATTCTATGGCTTTGCTGTAGTTACCCAGTTGTGCATACACATCACCCATCTGGAACATGATAGACCATGCCACATCAGGATCTGTTCCCAGCTCCAGATACATTGCTTCAAGGAGCACCACCGCCCGATCAAAATCGCCCTTCACAGAAATAGCAATCTCGCTGAGGCGATCCCACGCCTCTTTGCGGAACGTCCCCTGCGGTTCTACCTGCAGATAGCGCTCATAGCCTTTCTCGGCCTCCAGATAGAGACCTTTGGAATAGGCATCCCGGGCATTTTCTATATCCTCGTGACCTGGGGAAGTGCCTGATTTGCACGCTGCCGTCATCCCCATAACGACAACCAGGATCAAGAGTAGTAAAAACCGCCGCATACTCCCTCTATACATGCATTTCCCATCTGACATCCTTCCCATGCCATGACAAGGAGATGATTGTAGGGTGTTATAAACGGGGCGGACACAGATTGTATCCGCCCCGGATGATTATTCTTCGTCTTTCTGAATCGAGTTCTTCTTCAACTCATCGTCATCGTCACGAACAAAGTCGAAACCGACAACACGGTTCTTTTCGTCCATGCGGACAAGTCGGACACCCTGTGTGGCTCGGCCACGGGTCAGGCTGACCTCACCCACGGACATGCGGATGATCTTGTTCTGCGAGGTGAGCAGAATGACGTCGTCACTCTCGTTGACCATGCAGGCGCCAATGACCTTGCCGGTCTTGTTGGTCAGTCGCATGTTCAGGATACCCTTACCGCCGCGAGACTGTACTCTGTACTGGTCGATGGAGGTACGCTTGCCGTAGCCGCCTTCAGAGACTGTCAGCAGCTGGCTTCGTTCCGGATCACCGGTGACGACACAGGAGACAACCTCATCGTCGCCACGGAGGGCTACACCCTTGACACCGGCGGTGGCGCGTCCCAGCGGACGGGCATCGTTGATATTGAAGCGGATAGCCGATCCATCGCGTGTGGCGAGGATACAATCCACATCCGGCTCGATCTCACGGACCATCATCAACTCGTCACCATCGCGCAGATTAACCGCACGGATACCGGTTGTGCGGCAGTTGCCGTACAGACCGATGGATGAGCGCTTGACCATGCCCTTCTTCGTGACGAACAGGAAGAAGCGGTCATCATCGAACTCCCGCAGCGAGAGTGCGGTTGCGATATACTCATCCTTGTCCAAAGGCAACAGATTGTTGACGTGACCACCCTTGGCGTAGCGGGAACCTTCCGGTACCTGATGCGCCTTGATCTTGAACATCTTGCCCTGGTTGGTAAACAGCACCAGATGCTGGTGGTTGGTGGTGAGCATGAAGGTGTGAATGAAGTCACCATCACCTGTCTGCACACCGGCAATACCCTTTCCACCACGACGCTGGGCCGTGTAGTTGGACAGCGGGGTACGCTTGATATACCCGCGCTGAGACAGGGTAACCACAGTCTCTTCATCGGGAATAAGGTCTTCGATGTCGATGGAGTCAGGATCAGCCATGAGCAGATCGGAACGACGCGGGGTGGCGTAATTTTCCTTGATTTCAACCAGTTCGTCGCGAATGACGCCCTTGAGGACTTCTTCATTCTCGAGGATGGATTTGAAATACTCAATCTTCTTCATCAACTCGGCCAGTTCTTCGAGCAGCTTGTCATGTTCGAGACCGGTCAGCTTCTGCAGGCGCATATCAAGGATGGCCTTGGCCTGAATCTCAGAAAGCTCAAAGCGTTCCATCAGTCCGATGCGCGCCTCTTCAGGCGATTTTGAAGCACGGATCAATTTGACCACTTCGTCGATATTGTCGAGGGCAATGCGAAGTCCTTCCAGAACGTGGACGCGCTTTTCGCATTTATCGAGATCAAACTTGGTGCGGCGAATAATGACTTCGCGGCGGTGATCCAGGAAGTGACTCAGAACTTCCTTCAAATTCAGCAACATGGGTCGCTTACCAACAACAGCCATCATGTTGATGCCGAAACTGGTTTCCAGCGGTGTGAATTTGTAGAGGGAGTTGATGATGATATCAGCGATGGCGCCGCGCTTGAGATCCAGCACGATACGAATACCGGTACGGTCTGATTCGTCGCGCAGGTCGGAAACGCCTTCGATTTTCTTTTCATGGACCAGGCCGGCTATTTTTTCCACCAGCGAAGACTTGTTGAGCGCATACGGAATCTCTTTGATTACGATGCATTCTTTTTTGCCTTTCTTGGCTTCTTCAACCTCGACCTTACCACGGATTTTGATTGAACCACGGCCACCTTTGTAGGCGTCGATCAATCCCTGACCGCCGAAAATCATGCCGCCGGTCGGGAAGTCCGGACCTTTGACATGTTCCATCATGGATTCGATGGAACAATCGGGATTGTCCAGCAGGTGGACGGTACCATCGATCAATTCGCCCAGGTTATGAGGAGGAATATTGGTAGCCATACCGACCGCAATACCGGTGGTACCGTTGAGCAGCAGGTTCGGAACCTTGGTCGGCAGAACCGACGGCTCCTGCATGGTGTTATCGTAGTTCGCACGAAAATCGACGGTCTTCTTTTCGATATCACCGAGGAATTCACCGCACAAACGGGCCATGCGAACTTCTGTATAACGCATGGCTGCCGCGGCATCGCCATCGATGGAACCGAAGTTACCCTGACCATCAACCAGCATGTCCCGCATGGAGAAGTCCTGCGCCATACGAACAAGTGCGTCGTAAACGGCGGAGTCACCATGCGGGTGGTATTTACCGATAACGTCACCAACAACACGGGCTGATTTCTTGTATGCCCTGTTGTGATAGTTACCCAGATCATGCATGGCGTACAGAATACGCCTGTGAACGGGTTTCAGCCCGTCGCGCACATCCGGGATTGCACGCCCGATAATGACCGAAAGAGAGTACTCAAGGTAACTCTTCTTAAGCTCACTTTCGATAGTAATCGTATCTTTCATCAAATTGCCTCCTAGGAGAACGTCAGAGCCTCTATTGTGAACTTTGACGGTGCGACCCATGACGGGTCCCTATGTTCTCCCAAACGTTGTGTTACGCCGCTTTCAGGCAGCAATGCCACCTTGCTTTCAATGCGGCGGGGCTAATATAAATAGTCAATCAATTCCGTGTTGTTATTTCCGGAATTCTTTTCACTAAATATCCAGATCCTGAACAGCCAACGCGTTCTTCTCGATGAACTCGCGACGGGGCTCGACATTGTCGCCCATCAGGTCCATGAAAATGTCATTGGCTGCGGCAGCGTCTTCAATGGTCACCTGCAGCATGGTCCGTTTTTCCTGGTCCATGGTGGTTTCCCACAGCTGATCCGGGTTCATTTCACCCAGACCCTTATAGCGCTGGATCTGCCAACCCTTATGGGCTTCCTCAATGACGCCGTCGTACAGATTGAACAAACCGTTGACCACTTTCTCGCCATCCTTGATGTCGATCACGAACTCAAATCCGCCACAGGCTTCCTGAAGTTCCTTGAAGACATTGTAGCCCTGTTTGTAGAGCTTGGAATGGAAGAATTCCATGGCCAGACGCATGCGGTGTCCGTTTCCGTTCTCAAAGGTGACGTAGGTACGGTCCTTGTCCAATTCATGGTCGCGCTCAACATCAATGTAGACCTTGAATCCAAGGGCTTCGAAGTCCTTTTTGAACTGTTCCGGGTCGTTCTCTTCAAAGTGGGTGAAGGAAATCCGTTGCGGGTAGGTCAGGAGTGCCTGATACAATTCCCATTCAACACCGGTGGTTTCGGCTTCGCTGTATTTTGTACGCAGGAAGCGGATTTTCTCCATGATCGACATGAGGTCGCCTTCGGCATACTGGTCGCCGGTAGGCGTCTTGACCACAACGTCGCCGCCCACACGATCGAGCAGGAAATTGTCCAATTCGATTTCATCCTTGATGAACCGCTCGAACTTACCCTTGTGGGCGCGGAACAGCGGCGGCTGGGCGATGTAGAGATGACCGCGATTGATCAACTCTTCGTACTGACGGAAGAAGAACGTCAACAGCAGGGTCCGAATGTGCGAGCCGTCGACGTCAGCATCTGTCATGATCACAACCTTGTGATAGCGCAGCTTGTTGAAATCCTTTTCTTCCTCATCCTGACCGATACCGATGCCCAGAGCAGTGATGAGAGCCCGAATTTCCTTGTTGCCGAGCATCTTGTCCATGCGGGTCTTCTCAACGTTGAGAATCTTACCGCGCAGGGGGAGAATGGCCTGATGTTTCGGGTCTCTGCCCTGTTTGGCAGAGCCGCCTGCAGAGTCACCCTCAACAATGAATATTTCGGATTCCTCGGGCTTCTTGGACTGGCAGTCGGCGAGCTTGCCGGGCAGGGCGTTGTCGGAGAGTGCGCCTTTACGACGAACCAAGTCACGCGCTTTGCGGGCCGCTTCACGTGCCCGGGCCGCATCAACGACCTTCTCAATGATGAAGCGCGCTTCCTTGGGGTTCTCCTCGAAAAACATGTTCAGTTTTTCGTAGATGATACCGGAAACGAGCCCCGTCGCTTCGGAGTTACCCAGCTTGGTTTTGGTCTGTCCCTCGAACTGCGGATCGCCCAATTTGACCGAAATGACCGAGGTCAAGCCTTCACGGACATCATCACCGGTCAGTTTCTTGACCAGCTTCTTGGGCAGATCGGCGTTCTGGACGTAGTTGTTGATGGCACGGGTCAGGGCGGTCTTGTAACCGGCCAGGTGGGTACCACCTTCGATGGTGCGGATGTTGTTCGCAAACGTGTAGGTGTTTTCCTTGTAGGAAGACGTGTACTGCAGTGCGAACTCGACGATCATGTCTTCGGACTGACCTTCGCCGTAGACGATCTCGCCGATGGTGTTCAGGTTCTGGTTGATATCATTGACGTACTGTCTGATACCACCCTCAAATTTGAACACTTCGGTTTCAGTATCCGGGTTGCGCTCGTCCTTGAACTCGATGGCAAGACCGGAGTTGAGGTAGGCCAGCTCCTTGAAACGCTTCTTGAGCACTTCATAATCGAACTGATTGACCTCGAAGATTTCTTCATCAGGGCGGAAACGCTGGCTGGTACCGGTAGAATTGGCCGGACCGATCTCTTCCAGTTCGTTGACCACGTTGCCACGCTCGAATTTCATCCGATAGGTGACACCGTTTCGTTTGACCGTTGTTTCCATGAATTCGGACAAGGCGTTGACGCATGACACACCAACACCGTGCAGACCACCGGAAACCTTGTAGGTATCGGAGTCGAATTTACCACCGGCGTGCAGGGTAGTCATAGCCAGCTGAACAGCCGGAACCCCTTCCTTCGGGTGGATTTCAACCGGAATACCACGGCCGTTATCCGTGACTGTGCAGGAGTTGTCCATGTGGAGGGTGATCTTGATCCTGTCGCAATAACCGGCCATCGCTTCATCGATCGAGTTGTCGATGACTTCGTAAACCAGATGGTGCAGACCGCGGATATCGGTGGAACCGATATACATGGCAGGCCGTTTGCGAACCGCCTCAAGCCCCTCGAGTACCGTAATTGACTCGGCGCTATAGTTGTTGTTCTCGCTCATCTACGCATTTTCCTCTGTGTAGTAAGTCTCTTCCTGGATCATCATGGGCATGACGATAACCTGGTAATCCTTGTCATCGGGGCCGGAAACACCGCATGGCGCTTCGGTACCGGTGAGCGTGAAAGTGACAGTGTCGGAATTAAAGTGATTCAGTATGTCGATCAGGTTCCGGGTAGGGAACGCAATACGCTTCATATCGCCGCTGAAGGTGGCATCAAGGGATTCTCTCGCAGTTCCTGTCTCCTGGCCTTGGGCGGACACTAAAACTTCGCTCCCGTCGAAAGTGAAGTATGCGCAGCGGTTGGAATCGGTGTTGAACAGAGAGACACGGGAAAGGGCATCCACCATTTCCAGACGATTGACTTCCAGCTTGGAAACATCGGGATCGTTCAGCTTGGCCAGGAAGTTCTGATAGTTGGGGTACTGGTAGTACGACAGCGGCAGGGTGAATGTTTCGCGCTGATCACCGGTTCTGAAGAACAGACGCTTGTCGGAAATGGCCAGCTCGATCTCATCGGCAGTGAGCCACTTCTTCAGCTCGGAGAGATACTTCTTCTGAATCAGCACACCATCTTCGGGCAGCATGTTGTAGATATCGTCGTTGACGAAATTGAACATGGCGAACTGATGGCCGTTGAGACCGCAGACTTCGACTTTCTTGTCACCGGCCACTTCACGGGGAGCGATGTAGATGCAGGCGATAGCTTCCATGGAATCTTCGTCGGAAATGCAGAACGCGATCTTTTCGATGATTTCATGGAGGAAATCACCTGACCAGAAAACGGTTCCATTCTCAGGGAACGTGGAAAATTTCTGAAACCATTCAGGATCATTCACCGGGAATTTGTATTTTCTGGCTCCCTGCTCAACTACGACGTTGGCAGAATCGTCGTCCGTGCGGATGGTCAATTCACCCTGCTTGGAACGGAGCTGCTTGACCAGATCATAAAAAGCACGGCCTTGAACACCGGCCAGACCTTCACCTTCAATGGAGGCAGGATAGGCGCCTCGAAATTCCAGATTGGAATCCGTGGACATCACATTGAGGTTTCCATTCTCGCACTGGAGCCAGATGGTACGGAGAAACGCAGCTCCGGTTTTGGCCGGGATAATATTGGCCGACTTCTGGAGTCCTTCAATGATCTCATCTCTATTCACTTTCAGAAACATAAATAAATTCTCCTTTATTGAGATTTATTGTCTCGGTTCCTTTGTTCCTAATTAACTTAAGCTCAAGAAATAACTTGAAAAAGTAAGCACACTGATTGTTGCTGATTTGGAACTCTTTGAACCGGAAACACCATTTTTACTTTATGATCATGTCATGCGACATTTATTCTTCAGGGTTTTCAACAGTTGTTTCAAATCGTAGTCATCTTCTTGCATTTGTTTGATTTTTTTAACCGAATACAGCACCGTTGAGTGGTCTTTTCCACCAAAGGAACGACCAAGGGAGGGGTAGGATGTATTCAGCATCTGACGACATAGGAACATCGCAACCTGACGGGCCTGTGCTATATGTTGGTGTCGTTTCGTGCCGGTAAGGTCACTCACCCGAACATTGAAATGTTCACTGACGACACCCATGATCTTGCGCGGGGTCAGATCGTCAGTCGCTTTCTCTTCGGTATTGGAGAGGATGTGCTGGAAGTCCTTTTCCGTCAATTCCTTGCGCACCAGCTCCTTGAAAGCGAACAGCTTGAGCAGGATGCCCTGAAGGTACCGAAAGTCCGTGAAACGCTGCGCCAGGGTCAAAATCTGTTCCTTGCTCAAGGAGAGTCGTTTCATCTGGCACTGACGCTGGATATAGCCCACTCTGATTTCCAGATCCGGTTCCTTGAGCGTAACGATCAATCCCCAACCGAGGCGGGACTGGAGTGAATCGTCAAGAAAATCATAGCTGGTCACCTTGTCGCGACAGGCAATGACCATCTGCTTTTTATTGTCGTAAAAGTGGTTGAAAATATTCACCAGTTCCGATTGGAAATGGGGGTATTCACGCACTTTATGAAAATCGTCGATGAACAGGAAATCGTAATCGAACAGGTGATTCCTGGCTCGGAACGGGTCCCCTTTGAACTGGATCGTATACAGGGTGTTCAAATCGTCCATGGTTCCCATGAAGATCGTCGAGTAGTCGATTTTTTTGGAAATAGCATTGGCCACGGATTTCATCAGGTGGGTTTTACCTGACCCGCCCGGGCCGCAGATGATGAACGGGTTGAACAGGGAGGCGGATTGCTTGGCCACTTCCTTGGCCGAAGCGATGGGGAAGTAGTTTTTCTTGTTGATCAGGAAGGTGTCAAACGTGAATTCCTGACCGAAGGGGAAATCGATCCGTTTGACGACCGTCGTGACAGAAGGGGTACCGTTTGTGTCGTTTTGTCCGTTTTCACGGTAGGATACAAGGTAGCCGTTACCAAGGAAAAGATTCAGTTGCGCCTCGAACTTATCCTGTATTTCGCTTTCGAACCATTTGGCGAAAAAGGAATGGGGAAATCCGACGGTCACCCGCTTTTCTTCTTCTTCGTATTCGAAGTGAAGCGGATCGAACCAACGTTTGAGGTCGCTCTCAGAATTGGTCTGGAGAAGATGTTTGCGAAGGGACTGTTTCACGTTGTTTGACCGTATTGGAATAATTCCTATTATCCGTTTGATTTTATTATTTAAAAAAAAGATTCAAATTAGTCTAAAAATTATCACGAAAGCACCTCGTCCATATACATTAAAATATACCTAATGCCAAGGGTGTTCAGCCTGTCGAGACATACAAAAGCCGTTGATTTTGGCGGGTAATTGCGACATGATTCGTTTCTTTGAAAAAACAAGACCAATACGCTCAATATCAAGCGACGGAGGATACATGGCACAGCATCAGGTGAACAAGACGATTAAAGAGATCAACGACCGGATCCGCAAAGGCAAGGCCGTTGTCGTCAACGCCGAGGAAATGGTTGAGATCGTCCGCAAGGAAGGTAAGGTCAACGCGGCTCGTGAAGTCGATGTCGTCACCACCGGAACCTTTTCTCCCATGTGTTCATCTGGCCTGCTGATCAATATCGGGCAGCAGCCTCCGGTCATGAAAGTTTCACGCATGTGGCTGAACAACGTTCCCTGTTACTCAGGGCTTGCCGCTGTAGACGCGTATTTGGGGTGCACAGAGCCTTCCGAGGACGATCCCCTTAACAAGGTCCATCCCGGACGCTTTGCGTACGGAGGCGGGCATGTAATGGAAGATTTGCTCCGGGGCAAAGCTGTTCACCTTCGCGCAGAAGGGTATGGAACCGACTGTTACCCGCGCACCGAGCTGGAAAAAGACATCACTCTGGCTGACCTGCCCAACGCCGTCATGCTCAATCCGCGCAACTGCTACCAGAACTACAACTGTGCAGTGAACCTGACCAGCCGGACTATCTACACGTACATGGGCCCGCTCAAATCCAATTGCTCCAATGCCAACTATGCCACTTCCGGCCAGCTTTCTCCCCTGTTCAATGATCCGTATTACCGGACCATCGGCATGGGAACGCGCATCTTCCTGGGCGGTGGCATCGGGTATGTCATCGGCGAAGGAACACAGCATGTTCACAAGCCGCAGCGCAACGAGAAGGGCATCCCCGAGAATCCCTCGGGCACGCTGATGCTCAAGGGTGATTTCAAGCAGATGAAGGCGCGCTATGTCCGAGCTCAATCCATCATTGGCTACGGTCCATCCCTGGCACTGGGTGTAGGTATCCCCATTCCCATGCTCAACGAGGATATGGCCGAATTCACCGGTGTCTCCGATTCCGACATCACCATGCCAGTCAAGGATTACGGTTACGACTACCCCAACGGTATTCCTCGTGAGCTTGGTCGTGCCACCTTTGAAGATCTCAAATCCGGCACCATCACCGTCAACGGCAAGGAGACCAGCACGGTTCCGCTTACCAGCTATTCCATGTCCCTTGAGGTCGCAGATGAACTCAAGAAGTGGATCGAAAATGGTGATTTCCTGCTCACAGAAAAAGTCGACGATATTACAAGTATTTAATATAGACTATTCATAGATTGATAAAAGCCTGTCGCACACTGCGCCAGGCTTTTTTGTGTGCTCTGTATGAGTAAATTGTGTGGTTTATATGTGGCTATTGTTTGCAGGTATGAAAAAGTAATCAGCAGCAGCAGCGTGTCGTGTCCTCACCCAATCAATTTCAAACTGATCTCAGTATAGTTGATTTGGATATGAACTTTTGTGGAAAACAGTCTTGAAAAATGAATTGTGAGGTAGGGGGTAGGCGGTTTGTTACGGCGTGTAAATACTATTTTATCTGGCCAGTGGTGGGTGACAAAACAAAAACAGCCCGGCTCAGGTGATCCTGAACCGGGCTGTTTGATAGTACGGGGAAGCTGTTTAGCTGACGGTTTCCGCACCGGCCTTGATGGCTTCGGTGTTGGCCGGAATGAGCTTGTGGTACCGCTCGGAAATGACATTTTCGAGCGAACCGATGACAGCATCGATGGAGATGATCTTGGATGCTTCGACAAAGGCGCCGATGGCGACCATGTTGGCCATGCGGGTATTACCCAGCTTGTCGGCAATGTCGTTGCAGGGGACAGCATAGCATTTCAGGCGGTCCTGATCAGCCAGTTCCATATCAACCAGTGATGAGTTGATGATGTGGATGCCCCCATCCTCAACGCGGGACTGGAACTTGTCCAGGGAAGGACGGTTCATGGCGATGAGGGATTTGGGTTTGTGGATGATCGGAGAGCCGATATCCTCTTCAGACAAAACCACGGTGCAGTTGGCGGTACCGCCACGCATTTCCGGGCCATAAACCGGGATGTAGGTGACGTTCAGGCCGTCTTTCATTCCGGCGTAGGCCAGCAGGTTGCCGATGAGCATGACGCCCTGACCGCCGAAACCGGCGATGATGGAATCGATGTAGCGCATTAGCAGATACCTCCTTCATCGGAAATATCCTTGTACACGCCCAGAGGGAAGTACGGGATCATTTCGTTCTGAATACGTTCATTGGCCTGCAATGCAGTCATCTTCCAGTTGGTCGGGCATCCGGAGAGCAGCTCAACGAAGCCGAAACCAATTTCCTTGGTCTGGAATTCGAAGGCTTTTTTCAGGTATTTCTTGGCAGTGCGAATGTTTTTCACATTGTCCAGAGAACCACGTGCCGCGTAGGCAACGCCACCCAGGGAGGCGATGATTTCGGTCATGCGGATGGGTGCGCCTTCGTGTGTCTGGCAACGTCCGGCAGGCGTGGTGGTGGTCTTCTGGCCGACCATGGTGGTCGGAGCCATCTGGCCGCCGGTCATGCCGTATACGGTGTTGTTCACGAACACGACGGAGATCTTTTCACCGCGGTTGGCGGCGTGCATGATCTCGGCCATGCCGATGGAAGCCAGGTCGCCGTCACCCTGATAGGTGAAGACAAAGTGATCCGGGCGGGCACGCTTGACGCCGGTGGCGACAGCAGGAGCACGGCCGTGCGGTGCTTCAACGGCATCGGCATTCAGGTAATTATACAGGAATACGGAACAACCGATGGATGTGGTCATGAGGGTCTTGCCGCCCAGGTCCATTTCATCCATGAGTTCACCGATGAGTCGATGAGCGATACCGTGATGACAGCCCGGGCAGTAGTGCGTGGGTCTGTCGATGACGGATTCCGGTCGATCGAATACGAGTTTTTCATTCATATCTGACATCTATTTACCCTCCAGGCTGTTGAGGATTGGCTCCTCCAGTTCGTCCGGGGTGGGCAGGTTGCCGGGGTAGATGGGGTAGAAATCCGAATCGGCAACCGTGCGGATGGCGAGGCGGACATCGTCCAGCATCTGACCCAGGTTATGTTCGATAGTCAGGAACCGCTTGCCTTGCTCGGCCAGTTCCAACAGTTCCTTGTTCGGGAACGGGTACAGCGTGATGGGGCGGAACAAACCGACCTTCTTGCCTTCCTTGCGGAACTTGCGAACCGCGGATTTGGCAATGCGGCCGATGGAACCGTAAGCGCAGATGACCAGATCGGCATCTTCCACTTCGAATTTCTCGGCTTCGGCCATATCCTGCCATGCATCATACTTTGCCTGGAGGTGCTTGTTCTGACCGGCCAGTTCGCCTTCCTGCAGGAAGAGCGACTTGATGAGGCGCTTTTCACGCTTGTCCTTATGACCATCGATACACCAGTCGCGACCGGCTTCTTCATCGATGTTCTCAGGTTCCCAGGGGATGATCGGTTCTTTCATCTGTCCCATGATCGCATCACCCAGGATAAGGACCGGGGTGCGCTCTGCATAGGCGATGTCAAAAGCGCGGATGGTCAGGTCATATGCTTCCTGAACATTGCCGGGAGCGAGGGTGAAGTGACGGTAGTCGCCGTGTCCGCCGCCGCGGGTGGACTGGTAATAGTCACCCTGTGCAGGGCCGATGTCGCCCAGACCGGGGCCACCGCGGTTGATATTGACGATGACCGCAGGAACTTCGGAGCCGGCCATATAGGAAATGGCTTCCTGCTTCAGGGACATGCCCGGAGAAGAGGAGGAGGTCATGGCGCGAATACCGGCCGCTCCGGCGCCCAGCAGCATGTTTGCTGCGGCCACTTCGGATTCAGCCTGTACGAAATCGCCACCCGCCTTGATCAGCTCGGAGGACATGAACTCGGGGATGTCGTTTTGGGGTGTAATGGGATAGCCGAAGAAGCATTTGCATTTGGCAGCCAATGCACCGCGGGAAATGGCTTCATTTCCTTTGACGAATATACGTTCCGGTTGCTTGCTCATACTATTTGCCCCCTTTCTTTTTGGGGGTTTTGTATACTTTGATTGCCACATCCGGGCAGATCAATGCGCAGGAAGCGCATCCGATACATTTGTCCTTGTCGGCTTCGGGAATCTCGGCGACTTTGTAACCGCTGACATTGAAACGATCCGACTGGACGATGATATCCACAGGACAGACCGTGGTACAAAGGAGGCATCCTTTGCAGCGATCTTCCTGGACCTCAATTCGAGACATGTATCACTCCAGTTTTGTTGATGATGTCTGTAGTTGACTATAGCTATATGATTAACATCGCATCTCCATAACTGAAGAAGCGAAAATTGTGCGCCAGTGCGAATTCATATGCCGAAAGGATGGTTTTACGTCCGGCAAGAGCAGAGATCATAATGATGAGCGACGATTCTGGCAAATGGAAGTTGGTTAAAATGCCGTCGATGACGTTGAACTCGTAGCCAGGTGATATGAATATATCTGTTTCTCCCTTGAATTCTGATATGTTACCGCATTCACGGTACATACCTTCCAAGGTCCGGGCGCTGGTAGTGCCAATGGCGATGACCGGTCTGCCCTCGGATTTCGCCTTTTTGATGGCGCGGGCTGTTGCATCTGGCACTTCGATATATTCGGCGTGCATCTGATGTTGGCGAATGTCCTTGCAGCGCACTGGGCTGAATGTGCCGTAGCCCACGTACAGCGTGACCTCCGCCCACTCGAATCCACGCTCTTCGAGCTGCTCACGATACTGGGGCGTAAAATGCAAACCAGCGGTAGGTGCGGCAACTGATCCTGTTTTGGACGCATCCGAATAGGTGGTCTGGTACCGTTCCTTATCCGAATCAGAATCTGGCCGCTTGATGTAGGGAGGAAGGGGAAGGTGCCCATTATCCTTAAAGAGCTCGGTAAGGTCGCCCTTCCATTGCAACTCCACCTGCCAGCGTCCGAAATGACCCGCTTCACGTGCGACCAAACGAAAAGTATCCGTAAACGTGATGACCGTGCCTTCCTTGGGTGTTTTGGAAGCGCGCAGCAATCCTTCGGCCCTTGCGATGTTCCAGCCGTCTTCCACTGTAGGCTCAATGAGCGGGAGTGGGGTGAGCAAAAGAAATTCGACCTTGCCGCCTGTGGGCTTCATGCCGAATATCCGCGCCGGAATAACCCGTGAGTTATTGGCCACCAGCAGGGCGTTTTTCGGAAGGTGATCGATCAGCTTCGTGAAATCCGTTGGCTCCATTGATTCCTGTGATCGGTCGACCACAAGTAATCTGGAGCCGTCCCTTTTTTGGGCCGGTTCCTGCGCAATCTGGTCCTCGGGAAGGTCAAAATTGTAGCTTTCAAGTAAAAAATCAGCGGGTATGTCCATCATAATCATCCGTTCAAAGTGTTGAAATTGGTTGTACAATACCTTCCATTTCGGGGATATGTTTTTTTTATTCAATAATTACAGTTAAATATAATTATATGCAGTATCTGAATGCTTTAGACTTGATATTGATGGCATACGTGGTATTTCATTAACTTATGAATTGGCTTTCCGTGGCTGAGATAGCCAAACTTACTCGCATCCCCGCACCGACGGCTCGTCGGTACGCTTCGCTGTTCAAGGATTTCCTTGGAGGACGAAAGATGGGGCGTGTCACAAAGTATCCCGAAGAGTCCCTCACGGTCTTCGAGCGCATTTCGCGTTTGTATGGCGAGGGGAAGGTGACGGCCGAGATCGAGGATGCCTTGCGTTCCGAATTTCCCCGTACGATCGATGTGACAACCACCACCAGATTACCTGCTCACTCGACCGAATCATATGCCGAGTTGGCTGACTCGTTCAACGATGTGATCTCCAAGGTCGCATCCAGTATGGAAATCATAGCCAACCAGAAACAGGTCATTGATCGCCAGCAGGAAGATATTCAGAAGCTCAAAACCGCCTTTGTTCTTTTAGCTCGCAGTCAAAAGCGACTCAAGGAACTCCCGTCCGGCAGTGAAGGGCTTCCTGAAGAAATTCTTGCGCAGACACAGGCCCTTGAAGAAAAAGATGCGGAAATCGAGGAAATGGCACTCAAGCTGACTTTTGATACGTCCGACATCAAGGCCAAACTGCAGATCCTTGAATCTGAACTTGTTCGTTTGCGTAAAGACAGACGGGAAATGGAAAAATTTCTACAGGATAAAATCGACCGTCTTAAAGACGCTGCATCATAGACTTTCCTTTCGGTCCGTCACTTGATAAACGGACAGCGGAATCGACGCAACATCAAGAACGTACAGGAGGGCATCATGCGTTCTTTCACCAAATTTTGTATCATACTGACACTCCTCTTTGTTTTCGCCGGTTGTACTGCCAGAAACACTACTTCCACCGCGCAGGAACCTGCGGAAAACCGTCAGGCAACCTATCAGGAACCTGACTATTACATGGATTTTGACGACATCATGATTCCCAAGGAAATCAACTATGATGCCGACAACTCCTACAAGCTCGACAACTCCAAGTTCCGTGCCGCCATCATGCGTTTTACCGGACGCGTGCAGGTCATGGAACTGATCAACTACTTCCTTAATAATATGGCCAAAGACAACTGGACGCTGGTTTCCAACAACAAGGCTTCCACTGTCCATGTCATGACCTTTGAAAAGTACAACAAGAGTTGTGTCATTCAGGTCGACGACTCGTTCGCCACAGCCAAGACCACCATCTTTGCCGTTGAGGTAAAGGGGGGCACTTCCCTCAAGGATAAGTAGTATGCAACCGCATTATGCTTTTGCAGGGTACATGGGCAAACATGTACACCTTGGCGTCACCGGGTCCATTGCCGCTTTTCGCGCACTGGACCTGTTGCGTTTGTATCTCAGTGCAGATTGTATCGTATCGGCTACATTGACTGAGTCGTGCTGTCGTTTTGTACAGCCTCTGAGCTTTGAAGCCCTTGGTGCGTCACCGGTATACACAAGCATGTTCAATGAGAACCATGCCGGTGATACCGCCTTTGACCACCTTGAGCCAGGACAGGTAGCCGATGCCATGGTCATAGCTCCGACTTCTGCCAATACCATGGCCAAGCTCGCCAATGGCATGGCTGACGATATGCTTTCCTGTCAGGCGTTGGCATTCGATGGACCAAAGATCATCGCACCGGCCATGAACCCGCGTATGTGGGCAAATCCGGCTACCCAGCGTAACTGGAACACATTGGGTGAACTTGGGTTCATCCGTGTCTGGCCTGATTGCGGTGATGTCGCGTGCGGCGATAAAGGGCAGGGGCGTTTTCCAGCCCTTGAAGAAATACTTGTTGCTACATTGAAAGCGATCAGTCCGCAGGACTTGGCCGGTCAGAAGGTAGTGGTTACGCTTGGACCGACTCGAGAGCCATGGGATGGTGTTCGTTTCTGGTCCAATCCATCAAGTGGAACAATGGGCGCCTGCATGGCGATGGCCGCGTATCTTCGCGGTGCTGATGTGACAGTGATAGCCGGGCCGACCAGCCTCGATTTTCCGTCCGGTATATCGGTAGTCCCGGTAACGACCGCTGCGCAAATGTACGATGCCTGCATGGAAGAGTGGCCGGGAATGGATATTGGGTGTGCCACTGCTGCTGTTGCGGATTTTCATCCTGTTCCATATGGAGACCAGAAATTCAAGAAAGCGGATGCCGATGATCTGACTATTACCTTCAAGCCTAACAAGGATATCCTGTATTCCATGGGCCAATCCAAACGGACAGATCAACGGTTGATCGGATTTGCTGCCGAGACAAACAGTATTCAGGAAGCTGCCCAAGGGAAGATGCAACGAAAGAATCTCGACTTGATAGCTGCCAATGATATCACCCAGGAGGGAAGTGGTTTTGGTGTTTCCACCAATGCCATGTTTGTGCTCGATAAAAATGGCCGCAAAGAGACCTGGCCTCAACTGCCAAAAACCGAAGTAGCGTGGCGATTATGGGATCACCTTCTTCTCGATTAAAGACTGCTGAGCAGTTTCGTCCGTGGGTTAATTCCGGGCTACAGTATATTTTCCGTCCTGGTGCGTCAGATGCCGCACAGGCGGTTTCTCAACCTGCGGCTAATTCGCAGCAGCATGCTGGCGGTTGGCAGCAGGGTGGTCAAGCTGCGCCCATGGGCCAGCAGGCTCCCCAGCAGCAGGTTTCACGACCACAAATCCCAGCTCAACCACAACAGGCTCCGCAACCGACCCCAAGACCACAAGCTTCTCAGCCGGCTCAACCAAATCAGCCTCAGCATCAAGTAGTTCCACAGACACAGTCTGCACCTTCATCCAATGTGCGCTTTCCTGAGCCGTGGAATTCGTATTTGAAGAAAATTTCAGTGACCAATCCAAAAGTGGTTTGTACCTATATGGAGCTTGGTCTTGATCTCGGAGGTCAGGCCGATCCAAAGCGTCGAGCAGTTTTACGAAATACACTGACGCATCATTTGAAGTGGCCTGCAGGGACAGCTGCTTTTTGGCCAACGGCTGGTCTTGTGAATGGAGCACTGCAACCGAATGGTTCCATGTTCTGGAAAGGGTGGGAGTTGTGGAAGACTCCATACATTGTCTGTTTCGGAAATGAGTCGCTGCAGATCATACTCCCTGATGCTCAACCTGGCGGAACGACCTATATGTTGGAACACACTATTATTCATGTTGTTCCATCGCTGAAAGAACTGGTTGGCCTTCTTCCTCACGAGCAGCAGTTGGCGCTGGAGCAATTAACCTCTATTCGAATTGCCTAAATTGAGTTACCCCAGCGTAAAACGCCCATATTTCGCCAATGCGCGATTTTTTGTTCGTTTGGCACCTGTGTGTCATTTTTAATTTAATATTTGCTTATTTTGAGTGGTTAGGTTGCATGGTTATCTTGCTGAAATGATGTGATTATCTCTTTTTTACGTTTTTTAGTCCGTTAAAATGGAAAATTCTCATTATTGCGTAATCATTTTCACTGGAGTACACCAAATTTTCAAAACAACGTTAATTCACATTGAGGAAACCTTCATTCATCTAAATGGATGTGTGAACCTCTTCAGTGAACTTCATCTTCAATAAAAGGATTTCAGCAATATGAAAGTTCTTATTACCGGTGCTGCCGGTTTCATCGGTTTTCATCTTTCCAAGCGTCTGACAGAAGAAGGGCACGAAGTTGTCGGGTTGGATAATCTCGATCCCTATTATGATGTGAACCTCAAGAAGGCCCGATTGGCAATACTCGGACAAAGCCCCCTGTTCAAACATGTGAATATCAACATGCAGGATAGCGGTCCGGTTGCCGATCTTTTCAAGCAGGAAAAACCGACCCACGTAGTCAACCTGGCAGCTCAGGCCGGTGTGCGTTACTCCATCGAAAATCCCATGGCCTATGTGAATACCAACCTTGTTGGATTCGCCAACATTTTGGAAGGGTGTCGCCACAACGGGGTAGAGCATCTGGTTTATGCTTCCAGTAGCTCCGTGTACGGTATGAATACAAAAATGCCGTTGAGCCCGCATGAGGGTGTTGATCATCCCATGAGCTTGTATGCTGCGACCAAGAAGTCTAACGAGATGATGGCTCACTCCTACAGCAACCTCTATGATCTTCCCACAACCGGGCTGCGTTTCTTCACTGTGTATGGCCCGTGGGGGAGGCCGGACATGGCGCTATTCCTCTTCACCAAGAACATCATTGAAGAGAAACCCATCAACGTATTCAATTACGGTAAAATGCGTCGCGACTTCACCTATATTGACGACATCGTAGAGGGTGTCGTTCGTGTTACCAAGAATACTGCCACTCCCAATGAGAATTGGGACGGAAACAATCCGGATCCGTGCACCAGCTCGAAGCCGTACCGCGTGTACAACATCGGCAATAATGCCATCGTTGAACTGTCGCGTTACATTGAGGTAATTGAGGAAGTGGTTGGCAAGAAAGCCATCTGCAACTATATGCCGATGCAGCCTGGTGATGTACCAGCCACTGAAGCCAATGTCGATGATCTTATCAACGATGTAGGGTTCAAGCCTGACACCAGCATTGAAGTTGGTATCAAGAATTTCATTGATTGGTACCGCTCTTATTACGAGGTTTAGGGCGGCGACTATATATAATGTAATGACCCATCAAAAGGTGAGCTGAGTTTCAGCTCACCTTTTTTTCGCTTTTTTTGCCACCACTCCTTGCTATCAAATTCATTTCAGCCTACGAACAGATGAACGCTTTAGAAAATGTTTCACGTGAAACATTCATGAAAAAGCGGTTGTGTTTCACGTGAAACATGTGATGATCACAAAATCAGCGTGTAAGAGAGGGTTCTGTGGCGAGAAAAATCGTTGTAGCAAATCAGAAGGGCGGTGTGGGCAAGACAACCACATCAGTAAATCTGGCAGCTTCTTTGGCTGTGATGGAAAAGAAGGTCCTATTGGTTGATTGTGACCCGCAGGGTAATGCATCCAGTGGATTGGGTTTCTATCCAGCTGATCAGAGAGAAAATATTTATTCTGTCCTTTTTGAGCCTAAAAAAATCACCAAGGCAATCTGTGAGACGGATATCCCGTTTCTTGATTTGCTGCCTGGTACACAGGACTTGGTAGGGGCGGAGATTGAACTGGTCGATAAATTTGGCCGGGAATACTATCTTCGTGAACTCCTGGATACCATTGATCAGGATTATGATTTTGTTATCATCGACTGCCCGCCATCGCTTGGGTTGCTAACCGTCAATGCGTTGTGTGCGGCCAACGAAATGTTGGTCCCCCTCCAGTGCGAGTATTACGCTTTGGAAGGTATTGCGCAGCTTCTTATGACGTACGAGTTGGTGCGTAAGCGGTTGAACACCGAGTTGGAAATACTTGGAGTTGTTCTGACCATGTACGATTCGAGAAACAGGTTGTCCTGGCAGGTGAAGCATGAAGTCCGGAAAGCGTTCCCTCAACATCTCTTCGAAACCATTATCCCACGAAATGTTCGGCTCTCCGAAGCTCCCAGCTTTGGAAAACCTGTGATCAATTACGACATAAAATCACGGGGTGCTGAAGCATATATGGCATTGGCCCAGGAAGTGGTCAAAAGCTCTACCTCGAAGACAAAAGAGGTCTCCAAGGCATAAAAAAACCCCTGCCAAAACAGGGGTGATCAACATGGTGAAAGCGTGATAGTTAGTACCGGGCTTCTTTGTTTTTGTCTTTGCTTTCCTGGTAAGGGGTACACTCAGTGACTATCTCGTCTTTGAAATGTTTTTTAAGAATTTTTGATTTGCACTGTACACAGTTAAAAGAAACAAGGCCGGCGAGGTTGGCTGAGGTCAGATAGAACCGACGGGGTTCATCTGCAGACCAGTCTTCGGTATTGCTACCACACTCAGAACAGTGAACATCCATATCGACAGGGTAGTCGAAATCCCAGTACTCTTTGAGGGTTTCCCACTCGTGGATAGGTTCTGAAATGATTGGTTCAGGTTCAGTTGGCTGGATTCCGAGTTTGTCGGATACATCGTTTTTGATGTGATTCCATGCTTCAGCTGAGAGGAGGCAGCCGATAAGGTTGCCGTCTTTGTCGAAAAGTTCGTTGATATGTTCTGACATGAATACTCCGTGGATGCAGGTTGTCTGTAACGGGTTTATAGGCACTTCCGTTAGGACAGGCAAGCAGCATGTACTGAGCAATAGGAGATATACATATGGCAATGGGTAATAAAGGGCTTGGCCGTGGACTGGATGCGCTACTTGGCGGCGTTAAAGAGGATGAAACGATCACTTCGGATGCCGCTGAAGTTCGTTTGATCCCGATCGAAGCGATTACGCCCAATCCGCATCAGCCACGTAGAGAGTTTTCCGAAGAGGCTTTGAAGGATCTTTGTGCATCCATCAAGACGCGTGGGGTGCTTCAGCCTGTATTGATTCGTCCTCTTTCAAGGGGAAAATACGAACTCGTTGCTGGCGAGCGGAGGCTTCGCGCCTCCAAGTTGGCCGGTCTGACAGAGATTCCGACGTTACTTCGGGAAATGTCAGATCAGGAAAGCCTGGCAATTGCATTGATCGAAAACCTGCAGCGCGAAGATTTGAATGCCGTTGAAGAGGCTCTTGGGTACCAGCAATTGCAGCAGCAGTTTGGTTTGAGCCAGGATGAGCTTGCACGACAGGTGGGTAAAAGCCGCTCTGCCGTAGCCAATGCCTTGCGGTTGTTGAATCTCCCTGAGTCTGTTCAAAGTGAAATTCAGCAGGGGAGTATGTCGGCAGGGCATGGCCGAGCGATCATGGCCGTCACTGACTCGGATGTTCAGTCTGAGCTGCAACAGCGTATCAATAATACCGGCATGACGGTTCGTCAGGCAGAAGCTCAGGCGTCATTCTGGAAGCAGCATGGGCGCCTTCCCGGCGCTGATGAAGTTGGACAAAGCACTACATCAGGCAAAGCCTCCAAGGCTGTTTCCAAGCCCCTTTCGCCAGAACTCGAAGAGATTCAGGCGAAGTTGAATGAATTGCTGAACGTTAAAGTAAAGGTCAGTGGTTCTCTTAATAAAGGCAAAGTTACGATAGCTTATGATGATGAAGAGAGTTTGCGGAACATTGTGGATGCTTTGGGAAGTTAGTCGAGTATAATCCCATTTGTTTTGGATACAGAGTAGAGCAGTACTAGCTGGATAATAAACGTTTTGAATGACGGTTGAACAATGACATTAGCAAATATTCATGCGGCCATTGATGCTTTGAAAGGGCATAAAGTCATGATCATCGGTGATTTGATGCTTGATCATTATATGATCGGCGGTGTCGATCGTATTTCTCCGGAAGCACCCGTGCCTGTTGTTCGGGTAGACAGGGAAACCTCATTACTTGGCGGTGCCGGTAATGTGGCCCGCAACATCACCTCGCTCGGTGGCGATGCCTTGCTGGTTACCGCGGCTGGTAAAGACCCTGATGGTGATCTGTTGGAAGAGCTGTGTAATGAATCACGGATTCGGACTAAAATCATTCGTGATCCTAATCGTCCTACAACTAAAAAGACCCGGATAATCGCCAGTAATCAGCAGGTGGTTCGTGTTGATCAAGAGCTGAATGTTCCTTTGGGTGAGGATGAATCACTTGTTCTTTTCAATTTTCTTGAAGAGGTCATTGATGAATTTCCGGTGATCATCTTGTCTGACTACGGGAAAGGGGTCATTTCTCGATCGTTTATGGACAGGTTCATGGCTATGCTGGATCAACGTGAAAAGCGCCCCTTGGTTTTGGTTGATCCCAAGACCGTTAACTATGACCTGTACAAGGGCGTTGACCTCCTTACTCCGAATACGAAGGAAGCCGGCGAGGGAGCAGGGTTCCCGGTAACAGATAAAGAGTCTGTCATACGCGGTGGTAATGCGTTGTTCGACCGATTGGATTGTCATAATCTGCTCATCACTATGGGTGGTGATGGAATGGCGCTTTTTGAAGGACGCGATACTATCCGCCATATCCCGACATTTGCACGAAAGGTCTTTGATGTAACCGGAGCTGGTGACACCGTCATTGCTACCGTTGCACTAGCATTGGCTTCGGGTGCGCAGCTATTAACAGCTTGTACTCTTGCTAATTATGCTGCCGGTGTAGTGGTAGCCCAAGTGGGCGCAGCTACGGCATCCATCCCTGATTTGACCGAAGTGGTAGATGAATTGCCTGAACCAAGGGTTACCAGTTGGTAACAAAATGTTCTTCACGATGTACTCATGATCAGATTGTGATAACGTTGCCAAGGAGCTGATTGGGCCACGTATAATGTTGTGGAGGAGCCATGCCAAAAAAGAAACAATTTGAGATTGATACGGGGATAATGAATCTTGGGGCCGCCAAAATTGATACTCCTCTTCGAAATCCCCGTTTTGTTGATGATAAGGTACCGCAACGATTGATGATGACTTCTGAAGAGTTGAGCGAACTCGCAGATGAAGTTGTTCCCATGCAGTTTGAAAAAGCTGGCCCTAGGCAAAAGCTGTTCTTTGATCCGTCCAAGACCAAGTGCGCTGTTGTTACTTGCGGGGGGATTTGCCCTGGGGTCAATGACGTGATCAGGGCGTTGGTCATGGAAGCTCATCACAACTACGGCATTCGATCAGTCATTGGGATTCGTAATGGATTCAGGGGTTTTATCCCGGAGTATGGGTATGATCTCGTTGAACTGACTCTGGATCGAGTCGCAGACATCCACCACCTTGGAGGAACCATACTCGGCTCATCCCGAGGGATTCAGGATGCAACCGTTATTGTTGACTCTCTGGAGCGGCTGAACATCAATGTGCTGCTCGTTATCGGAGGTGACGGCTCCATGCGGGCTGCTCAGGAGATCGTCAATGAGATCTCCAAACGTAGAAAGAAAATTTCGGTCATTGGTATCCCCAAAACAATCGATAATGATATCAATTTTATAACCAGATCATTTGGTTTTGATACAGCGGTTGAGAAGGCTACCGAAGCCATTCAATGCGCCCATGTCGAAGCAACTGGTGTGGATATGGGGATTGGCCTCGTAAAGCTGATGGGTAGAGAGGCAGGCTTTATTGCATCCCAGGCCACACTTGCAATGCAGGAAGTGAACTTTCTGCTGGTTCCGGAAGACCCGTTCACACTGGAAGGGGAAAATGGACTACTGAAAGCCCTTGAGCGTCGCCTTTTACAAAGAAATCATGCTCTGATCGTCTGTGCTGAAGGGGCAGGGCAGAACCTCATGGGTCAACCTACAAAGCGTGATGAGTCAGGGAACCCAAAGCTTGGGGATATTTGTGGATTGTTGCGGAAAGAGATAACTCGACATTTCAGTGAGCAGAATCTGGAATGTAACATTAAATTCATTGATCCCAGTTATATAATTCGATCAGTGCCAGCTAACGCCGCAGACAGGGTATATTGTAGCTTTCTTGGACAACAAGCTCTGCACGCTGCGATGAGCGGCAAAACCGGGATGGTCGTAACACACCTCAAATCGACTATGGTCCATCTGCCTTTGGAATTGGTGACCAGCAAACGTCGTACATTGAATGTTCACTCCGACTACTGGTGTACTGTCATGGAGTCGACCGGACAGAAAAGTTATTTCACCCCCTAGTTTACTGCTTTCAAGAAAAGAGAGCAGTCATTACTCGTCAGTATGCACAAAAAAAGGGCCTCAAGTGAGGCCCTTTTTTAATTGGTAAATTTGCGGCGGCTATTCGTTGGCGGCAAGTCGGCGGCGAACCTGCTCATTAACCTGGCGGCTGACACTTTCCTGTTCGGACTGGAGTGCAACGGCGAGCAGTTCGAAAAGTTCATCGTAGGAGAATTCAAGTGAAAGGGTGCCGTTGGTCACGATGCAGCTTTCTTCCTTCTCCTCAATCTTGTAAGCGCGACGTTCACGAGCATGCCCAATGGCGGAAATGATGCCATAGGCAAGTTTGCCGTCTTCATCACGATACAGCTTCTCCATAGTCAGCATGCCGGATTTGTCGTCAAAATACATTTCCTCACCAAGAAGCTGGCCAGTGACGCTTTGATCCTGACCCAGATCATTGGGGAGGTTGACGTTCAGAATGGGGTCTGCCGAATTGTGTCCGCCGATCGATTTTTTCGACATGCTCATCTCCTAGTCCAAAGGAAGTTTATATTGCTGTGAGTCAGGCTTCTTTTTGCCGCTGGAAGCAGATTCCTGCCAACGCTGATTGATGAAATCCATAAGCGCACTTTCAGGGACACGCCATTGACTGCCAATTTTAATAGCCTTGATACTCCCGCCTGTAATTAGGCGATACGCAGTCCTCTGGTGCACTCGCAGCACTTCAGCCACTTCGCGCACCGTCAGCAGCGTGGGGGGCTTGGATGTATCGTACATGTCCATAATGTCAAAGGCTGAGTTGCGATGTTCATTCTTTGACATAATGAGTCAAAGATTGTCAACAAAGTACAAAGAAGTCCTTGTCTGTGCATAAAATTGAAACACACGTATGATTCGACAACTAAACCAGTAGGTTGAAATTGTTTGCAGTTGCACTTGTGGAATGTCGTTTAATTTAAAAAAATATACTATCAGGATGTAGAAAAAAATCGATCACTATTTACAATATTCTTCTAGAGAAAGTCATTGAAAAGTCTTGAATGAAGTAATGATACACTTGCAGACAAATACAGTTATTTTGGTGTCTTAATGTTTTAACTTGGTAAAAGATCAAGGATTGTGATGCGATAGAAAGCCGAGTCAAATAGTGTATGCCGAGTATTTGTGATGGTGACAAATCAGGGTTGAGCGGAATGTGCTGTAGATAGTTAAAGTTAATTGTAGAAAGCAACATTCTGTGATGAAAGTAGAAAGGCAGAAAATCGGTATAACAGCGAGTAGTAGTTGTGCAATGGGCTTTACGAGCTTGTGTTGTGCGGATACGGTGTGAATATGAAAATCATAGTGAATGCAGATGATGCAGGGATTCACCCTGCGGTTAACAGGGCTGTGGAACTCCTGGCGGAAGCTGGAATTGTTACTTCTACCTCGATCGTCGCAACTGGTGAACATGTTGAGGAAGCTGCGAAGTTACAGGGCGTCAGTATTGGCGTTCATCTGGATATCTTGCGCGGCCGGCCGATAAGTCATTGGCAACACATCGCTTCGGTTGTGGATGAAAATGGATCATTCCTGTGTGAACCTGTGAAACTCTTTGAACGATACGCTGCCGGTAAAATCGACCATATGCATGTGGAGCAGGAGTGGGCGGCACAAATCGAGCGGGTACTGGACCTTGGTATCAAGCCCACGCATTTGTCGAGCCATAAGCATGTGCATGCGTGGCCATCGTTGACTCGCATGGCAGGTATGCTTGCGGAACGATACGATATTCCATGGTTGAGGAAACCGGAGGAGTGCGCGGAAATCTCCAGACTGCATGTACAGGGTTTAAAGAATAAGTTCAGTAATATTTGCAGCATGTTTGATAGAGAGGCCACGCCTGTCCAAATCCCGGATTATTTCTGGCAGCCGGAGCTGGAAGAGAAACTGGGGCCTGACATGTTTATGGAAGCGTTGCAGAAAGCTGATCTGGTTTCGGATAGTGTTCTTGAATTGTGTTGCACACCTGGATTGATTATTGCCGGTGATCCGATCATCCCCCAGTATTGCAATCCGCTCGAAATATCGGCCAATTGGCGAACCGATTACGACAGTCTTTCCAACGATGACTGGCGCAGTGCATTTGCCAAGGCAAGCCTTGAACAAATCGCTTATGACGGAAAGTGAAGAGATTCAGAATCACAAATCCTTGTATGACTCGCTCGTCGAGATAATAAAGGATCGTTTCGACACGACGTCATTGGGAGTTGTCGCTCTATCCGGTGGAGTGGATAGCGCTCTTGTGGCTCACGCCGCTCATGCTGCCCTGGGAGACAAGTGTTTGGCTGTAACGGTGCAAAGTGAATTTACAACGCCACGGGATTTTACCAGAGCAGTTGAGATATCCGAGCTTATAGGGATAGAACATCATCCGCTGATCATGCGCATGCTTGCAGATGAGAATGTCCGTCGAAATGACAGTGAACGATGCTTTCATTGCAAACGCGCCATTTTTCGGATGATGCGATTCGAGTATGGTGATCACTGCTTGTTTATGGATGGCACCAATGCGGATGATGATCTGGAGCGTCCGGGACGTAAGGCCCTACGCGAGTTTGGTGTTTTTTCGCCATTGGAAAAGGCTGGCCTGACTAAAAGTATGGTGCGTCAGTTGGCACGGTTAGTCGGACTGCCTAATTGGGATACACCATCGGAAAGCTGCCTTGCCACCAGACTGCCTGTGGGCACACCATTGGATGCAGAGGGGTTGGAGCGGGTGCGCTTGATGGAGAATTTCTTTCATGAGCGTGGGGTCGACACCTTACGTGCGTACCATGACAATCTGATGGCAACCGTGACTTTTAAGCCAGAGTACGCTGATATTATGGAGAAAAACCGTGATAATTTCATGGCGCTGATCACCAGATTGGGATTGCGCTCATTCATCTACAAAATTTGGAATGAACCTGACGCTGATTGAGAGTGGATATAAAGGATTACGAGAATCGAAATGGGATCTATGCATACGATATATTTGGACTGTTCTACTGGCGTAAGTGGCGATATGCTGCTTTCGGCGCTGACTCATGCTGTGTGTGAGGTGGAGCAGAGTAGTGATCTGGCGGTGCTTGAAAAGGCGCTCACTCCCCTTAACATAGAAGGGTATCAACTGGAGTGGTCGCAAAAAAACATAGCTGGGATCATGACGAATCATGTCGCCGTTATTCAAACCAAGGATCAACCGCTCAGGACTTATTCGGATTTGGCCACACTGATTGATGGTTGTGGTTTGAAAGGACGTGCTGCCGGATGGGCTCATGACGCCTTGCGAATGCTTGGAGAGGCAGAAGCCAAGGTTCATGGCGTTGATCTGGAAAGAGTGCATTTTCATGAAATAGGTGCTGTAGATACCATTGTGGATATTGTGGGAACCGTTGTGCTTCTTGATCGTCTTTCTGCTGAGAAGGTGGTTGTTTCACCGGTAGATCTCGGGTCCGGTTTCATTGAGTGTGCGCACGGAAAAATGCCAGTTCCTGCGCCTGCTTGTGCTGAACTTGCCAAGGGGTTGGTTACCTTTGGATCTCCGTGTGGCATGGAGCGTTCAACGCCCACCGGTCTGGCTTTGCTGCGAGCCGTTGTTGAGCGTTGCGGTTCAATGCCGATGGGAACGGTGAAAGGGGTAGGTTACGGGTCTGGTGGCCGTTCCTCTGATGAGCAGCCTACATATGTAAGGGCGTTTGTATTGCAGGAAATTGAAGTAGAGCTGCCTGAGAGGGCCCCAAATGATGCGTGATCAGGTTCATGTGATCATAGCAAAGTACACTGAGAATATCAGTTGGTGCGATGAGTTGGGCTATGAGTACACTGTGTATGACAAGAGCCCGCATCCTCTACCGAATGCTATTAATTTGGAGAATATAGGCAGAGAAAGTCACACCTATTTGACCCATATAGTCCGTAATTATGACTCCCTGAACCCGGTGAATGTTTTTTTGCAGGGAAATCCTTTTGATCATTTGAGCGATCAGGGGAGTGCCTCTGTTGTGGATTTGCAGAAAGCCATTGAGGAAGTGGTGGATCGCCGTATACCGTTCAAGGGTTTTGCCTGGTTCAAGCTGCGATGCGACCGTCTAGGCCGTCCTCATGACTTGAAAGAAGAAAAAAACCGTGGGCGCTGGGCTGGTTGGGGAAAAGATATCCCGCTGGGTGATGTGTTTGAACAGCTCTTTCCTGCCGATTTTCCGAATCAACTGGTCGTACGCGCTCCTGCCGGGGTATTTGCCGTGACCGGTGAGCGTATTCGGACCAGACCCAAAGCATTTTATGAATACGCCTTGAGCCTGCTTGAAGCCGATCCCGAAGACAGCAATAATACCGGGCACGCTTTCGAGCGACTGTGGCAGCAAATTTTCAATGGCAATACAGCTTGGAATAGATCAGCGTATCCCGGCCTGATCAAAGCGTAACGACGCGTACGAGGACATGAAATGAATATGCCGTTAAATCTGCGTATAGCGATCTCATCGCTCAAGGCTCACAAGTGGCGTGCCATCCTGGCCATGCTTGGTGTCTTTCTGGGTGCACTCGCATTCACAGGTGTACAGCATGTTTCGGAAATCATGGTCCGACAGGCAGAGATCGAAACCGAAAAGCTCGGCCCGAACCTGTATGTCGTCATGGCAGGCAAGACGCGTTTCAGGCGAAGTGGCAGTGTGCGCGTAACGCAGGATTCGCAGAATTTTACCCTGGCTGATGCCGATGCAATCATGAAAGGCGTGCCTTCTGTTCTGGATGGAACCCCCTTTGTGAATGCCACTATGCAACTGCGCGGCAATGGGACGGCTGTGACTGCCAAGATCATGGCTACCTGGCCGAATTTTGAAGAAATACGTAGCTTTAATGCGGATATAGGGCGGTTTTTCAATTGGCAGGAGGTGGACGAGCGATCCAAGGTCTGCGTGCTGGGGCGGAAGATTGCCGAGCGATTGTTTGGTGATCCGCAAAAAGCTGTAGGCGAAATCGTTTATCTGTTCCGTGCCAGTTTTCGCGTTATCGGCGTTATGGAAAGCAAGGGTAGGGATGTGTCAGGAGAGGACCAGGATGAATACATGTTCATGCCGGTCACGACCTATATGCGACGTGCTGCCAACCAGGACTGGATCAACGGTGTTTTCCTTCGGCTCTCAAAGGAGGCCAGCCTGGAGATCGTATCCGAATCGGCCAAGTCCATCATGCGTCATCGCCACAATATCCGACCGGGTCAGGATGACGATTTCAGTACCCTGTCTCCTCGTGATGCCGTACGCCTGCAACGGCAGGCCCTGGACCTGATGTCGACACTGGGGGGCATCACTTCCACCATTTCCTTTGGTGTTGGCGGCATGGGTATCCTTTCCATCATGATTCTGGTGGTTCGATCTCGAAGGGTGGAGATCGGAATCCGGCGTGCCGTTGGCGGGAAGCGGCGTGACATTGTGCGCCAATTTCTCTTTGAATCCGGCCTGATGGCCTCCATCGGCGGTGTGTTGGGAGTGTGTGTCACCGTGGTGCTTGTGGTTGTCGGTTGTAAGATCGCGGGGTTACCAATTATCATCGATCCGGGCAGTCTGCTGCTGACCATGGTCGGTTCATGCGTGTTAGGTATTGCAGCGGGGGCGTATCCTGCCTGGCAGGCCGCCAATATTGAGATTCTTGACGTGTTGAAGCGATAATTCCTTTACTGGTTATAATGGCTTATCAGGTCATTTGCGCATAGATTCCTACTAAAGATAACAACGAATCGCAGTGGATCTGGTCCCTGGTGGCCATGATCTGCTTTTAGTTGAACAGGATGGGGATTTGAGCGATTTGTCGGCCAAGGGGGGAGTTATGAATGACAATGTATGCCCGGAGAACGCCCGTCAAGCCATCATGGATGCTGCGGCTGAGTGTTTCAGCAAAAAAACGGTACGCCGGACTACGTATGCGGATATCGCAGCCATATCGGGTTGTGATGCTCGACAAATTAAGAAAGAGTTCAAGACAAAGAATCAGTTGGCTCTGACCATACAGGCTCGGGACATGAAACGGATGAAGCAGGCCTACTTATCCAGTATGCCCGACGCCACGCCCGACAAGGTCATCAAGTACATATTGCGCACAAGGCTCAATTTTGTGGCGGACAATCATGAGCGGATGTACCTCTTCTTTCGTGAAGGACTCTCTGGGCACCAGCCCTGGTCCAAGATGTTGGACAAGGTAATCTGGGATCTGTCCATCGAGCTGCTGACTTTGATCCATAAAGGGGTCAGGGACGGGCTTTTCAGGCAGTCCATGGATGAGAACATCATAACTCGATCGATTCTTTCCCACTATCTCACGGGTGTGGTCGTGATCGGCCTGCGATCGGAGGAGTTTGACGCTGATGGTGTCTGGGACTTTATCGAGCCACAAATCGACATGCTGTTTGAATGCATAACAACCTGATTTACTGTTAAAAGATAGATTTGAAACCGGATATGGAAGCATATCCGGTTTTTTTGTCGTTATTTATCAAGATTCTTCTGTCAGTTGTGCCTTATAGGGCATGGGTATGAACATACCAAATCAAGTACAGTCGACTGTGTACAAAATCGTACGAGATTGGTACTAACGCTGTACTTTGTACTGTCTGCTTTGTTTTTCTCCACGAGATGAATCTTTTTATTCGTGCAATAATATCAAATTCGGCAATTAGTTAGGTGGAATCAATGGGACGATTATTGTTGTCAGGGCTGTTGGCACTGATCCTGTCTTCAACGGTGGCTATTGTTGCAGGGGATGTCTGTTGGGCTTCATCCAAAGGGGGAAGCGAGCAGGGGGCTGTGGTTGCTGGCGAACAGGCAGCACCGGAAACTTTCAGGGCGCAGCCTGCATTCAGGAGATCGACCCTCACCGGTTTTACGAGGGCGCGACGATCGATGACGCTGGTTTCGGAAGAGTCCGGCCGAGTGGAAAAAGTCGTTGCCGATGTGGGAGATACGCTCGGTGAAGACGGGCTGTTTGCTGTGCTCGATACGACATTCATTGAATTGGATCTTGTCGGTAACAGGGCGGACCAGCAGCGCCTGAAGAGTGACTATGACTACTATCGCAAGGAAATGGAGCGGTATCGTCGGCTGGTAAAGACCAAGAATGCCGCACAGTCCACACTGGATTCCAATGTCCGGGCGCATCAGGCCGCCTTGCAGCAGTTACGGGCCAAGCAGGTTGAAGAGCGGGTCCTCATGGAGCGCATGGAGCGATTCACCCTGCAGGGGCCACAGGGGTGGCAGGTTATCACGCGATACATTGAACCCGGTGAATGGGTGACCAAAGGCGAAAAGGTCGCAGAGCTGGGGCAATATGATGTCCTGCTTGTTCCGTATGCTTTGACCAGTTCGGAATACTCCCTGCTCAAGGACAAGAACGACCCTATCGAACTGAGACTCACCGACCTTGGGATTACCGTACAGGCTCGGGTGGCGCGGGTTTCGCCGGGGTTCGACAATCAGACACGTAAAATTCCGGTGGATTTGGAGATAGTAGAAGGTGATTTTGCCTTCCGCGGGGGCTTGCGAACCGAGCTGGTGCTCGATCTTCCCGATCCCAACGGAGCGGTCATGGTCCCGGCATCGGCCCTTGTGAAAGCCTATGAAGAATACTTTCTGATCACCCCTGAAGGGAACCGTGTCGGTGTCGTTTATCTCGGCGGAACAAGGGATCACATGCGGCGGGTGACTGGTGAGAATGTACACGTTGGTGACGAGTTCAAACTGCATCCTGTTCAGTAGTCATGGTCATGACAGGGTATCATCCTTTGGAGCATAGAAGATGGTAAGAGAGCTGGTGCGGTTCACGCTTGCGCAGAAAGTGTTCGTCAATCTGCTGTTCATTTTGATGATGGTTGTGGGGACGTTCTGCGTCTTTGATCTATCTGTTGAGCGATATCCGGATGTCCGTATGGGCAAGGTCATCATCAGTGGCTTTCTGCCCGGGGCAAGTCCCGATGAAGTAGAAACACTGGTTACCCGCAAGATAGAGGAATCACTGGAAGACCTGGAAAATGTCGAGTTCATCCGTTCCCGGTCGTTTCGACAGCGGGCATCGGTGCTGGTCAAGTTCCTTGATGATACCGATTATGACGCTCTGTATGACGAATTGCGTTTCAGAGTGTTGTCCATTCAGAATGACCTGCCTGATGAGATGGACCCGCCCGCCTTTACGGTCATCAGCATGAGTGAATGGCTGCCTGCCATCTCGGTGAACCTGACCGGGGATCGCTCCAATCGTTCCCTGACGTTGATGGCCGAGGAGATGAAAATCCCGTTGCAGCGTATCGCCGGGGTCAAGGAAGTGGAGATTGAGGGTGAGTTCGAGCGCGAGTTCCATGTCTCCCTTGATCCACAACGCCTCATGCGCCTGGGAGTTACCTTCGATGAAGTGGGCAAGGCGCTGGAGGGGGCCAATTTTTCAGTACCTGCTGGTGATTTTGTCAGCGATTCCGGTGAGTATGTCATCGTTGTCGATGAGAAGTTCCGGGCCAGGGATGCTATTGCAAAGACCATAATCCGCAGCGATCTGGACGGTTCCTTTGTCACGGTCGGCGATGTCATGAGCAGCGCGGGCATGGATTACCGTGATCCGTTCGTTGTGTCTTCGGTCAACGGCAAGGACTCCGTGGCCATCAAGATCATCAAGACACCGGAAGGCAATGCCCTTGATATCGGGGCGGAAGTGGAGAAGGTCGTTGAAGCGTTTCGGCCAGTCCTCGAAAAGGAGGGCGTGGAACCGGTCCTGACACAGGATCAGCGTACATATATCAACGAGAATATCAATACGCTGGGTTCCAACCTGCTGGTCGGTATCGTTCTTGTCTGCATCTGCATCTGGATCGTCATGGGATTTCGTAATGCAATGCTGACAACGGTTGGCGTGCCGTTCGCGTTTCTCGTGACCATGATCATCATGTGGCTGACCAACAATTCACTTAATGAGATCACGCTTTTTTCCTTTGTTCTTGTTTCCGGTATCATTGTGGACGACGCCATCGTCGTTGTGGAGAATATCTACCGGCATGTTCAGGAAGGCAAACCGCTCAAGGAAGCGGTTGTGGCCGGGACATCCGAGGTGTTCCTGCCGGTCATTGCCGCCACGTCGACCACGGTGGCCGCCTTCCTGCCCATGTTGATCATGAGCGGTTCCACCGGCGAATTCTTTGCTTTGGTGCCCAAGGCAGTATCATTTGCCATCGCCGCCTCCATCATCGAGTGCCTGTTCATCCTGCCGCTGCACTTCCTTGACTGGCCCGGGGCCGATAAGCTCAAGGCCGAAGCCAAAGCGCACCATGGGGCTGACCCGAAGTTCCTTGTCTGGTTGCGTCACACGACCGACAGGGTGGTGCAGGTTTTTCTCCGGCACCAGTGGAAGTCGCTGACGGTCGTTTTCGGCTGCTTCATTCTAGCCGTTGTCATGCTGGGGGTATCAGTCTCCGGTGTCATGCCGCTGCTACGCATCAAGTTCTTCCCCGACGAGTACAGCCTCTTTTATGTCTCCATGGAAGGCCCGGTTGGAACGGATGTCTACACATCTTCGGAAAAGGCCAAAGAGGTGTCGCGGATGATGACCGGATTCGGACCGGGAACCACCAAGACAGCGTCCGCTTTCGCAGGCATGGATATCAACGACGACTATGAAACGGTTTTCGGAGCAAACAGGGCTATCGTCATCGTTGAGCTACCGGCAAAAGAGCATCAGGAGTTTATCGATAATCCATCGAATGACCCGCAGTTGCTGCTTGATACCGTGCGTGAAAAGACCAGAAAATTGGAGACTGGTGGGTGGACCATGCGCATTTGGCCGGAGAAGGGTGGACCGCCCGCCGGTAAGGATGTGAACATCCGTGTACTCGGACCGGATCAGGACTCAGTATACGCATTGCAGGAGGATGTGCAGAACTGGGTGATGGGTAACGAAAGCATTGCCCCGTACCTCCTCGACTTTGCGCCGGACACCGGTTCGGACAACCGTGTATTTCGCTTCAGCCCGGTTCCGAGTCTGGTGTCGGAATACGGTTTGACTCCGGCTCAGGTTATCGCCCTTGCCGGGGGAATTCTGGACGGTCGGTTTGTCGGAAAATTCCGGGCTGCCGATGAAGACATCGATTTGCGTATGAAAATTGACAAGGCGTACCTGAGCCAGCCGGAAGATGCGCTCGACATACCGGTGCTGGAAGATCACGAAGGGCCGGTTCGCGTGGGCGATCTTGTGGAAGTGGAAAGCTACCGGGAGCCGGGACAGCTCAACAGATTCCAGGGCCAGCGTGCCGTGACGCTGACGGCGAATATCCGGGCGGGGTCGCCGATTACGGCGCCGACGGTGGTTCATGATGTGCAGGCGTACTATGAAACCATTCAGGATAAGTACCCCGGTGCAACCATCAGCTTTGCCGGTGAATTCGAGTCCACAGGGCGTTCGTTTACCTCGTTGATGTACGCTTTTTTAATAGCAATATTGATAATTTATACAATTCTCGCGTGTCAGTTCCAGTCCTATGCACAGCCGGTCATCATTCTTTCGGCAGTGGCCTTTGCCCTGACCGGTGTTGTGTTCGGCACGTTCCTGACCCGTTCACTGTTCACGGTTAACAGCTTTGTGGCCACGGTGGGCGTGACCGGTGTCGTTGTTAACGATTCCCTTGTCTTGCTGGACTTTATCAATCGGCTGTACGCTTCCGGTTTGAGTCGGACCGAGGCCATACGGGAAGGTGTGCGCATCCGGTTGCGGCCTATTCTGCTGACCACGTTGACCACGACCCTCGGCCTTCTCCCCATGGCGCTTGGTATTCCCTATTACTCGCTCGTCTGGGGAACCATGGCTACGACCTTTGTGACCGGCTTGTGTGTGGCAACGACGTTGACCTTGTTCATCATGCCTATTGAGTGGGACCTGCTCATGCGACATAAGGAGCGCAAAGAGGCGAAGCGGGCCAAAAAGCTCGGCCTGGATCAGGCTGATGTCGGACTGTAGGGAAACGACTGTCGATATTGCGCAAATCATTTCGGAACGGTAGTGATTAAGAACACTGTCTAGCGAGGAGTTTGAATGAGCATCCACCCACAAGTGACCCTGTTGGTCCGAAATGTCGAAAAAACGGCTGAATTCTACGAGAAAAGTCTCGGATACGACCTGGTGTGGGGTTCCCTGCTTCTGGGCCCGTATGGGCAATCCTTGCGCCTTTTGGAGGTGTCTGAGGAAGTGAATGGAGGCGGGGTAGCACTCAATGTGCAGGTGCCGGACATTCAGACTGCGGCAGAAGCTATTGTGGCCCATGGCGGCACCAAGTGTGAAGGGGCACTCGCAGGTCAGGAAATGTATACGGGATTGAATGGGGAGTTGATACGCCTCTCTGCTCGTGGCATCCCGGGTGCGTCCAGAATTCGGTTGGTCATTTACGATTTTGACGGGGTGATGACCGATAACCGCGTGTTCGTCGACCAGAAGGGGGTGGAGACCGTTGCTGCCCATCGGGGGGACGGCATGGGAATCGGCATGATCCGCCGCTTGGGGATGGAGCAGTGTATTGTTTCCACCGAGCGCAATGATGTCGTACAGGCCCGGGCCAAGAAGATCGGCATCGAAGCCGCCCACGGGGTAGCTGATAAGTCTTCTCTCGTCATCCAACTGGCCGCTTCCAAAGGGCTGGCGCTGAGTGATGTTCTTTTCATGGGCAACGATGTCAACGATGCCGGTGCCATGGGAGTCTGCGGTTTCAGGGCCGCACCTGCCGATTCACATCCTTCCATACTGGCAATGGCGGACTATGTCACCGAAGCGACCGGTGGACACGGGTGTATCCGTGAACTTGCCGATGCGCTGAAAGCCAGTGTTCGTGCGGACAAAGGGCGCCAGGATTAGGCCGACGATAGCTTTACCAAGGCGTCACAGAGCTATCATGCATTTGTGACAGAATCATGGTTGAGTGTATGGAGAGGAGTACTCTATGTGCACAGCCATACCCGTCAGTCTGTTTCTGTTGCTCCTGCTAATTGCGGGAACCATGTTTCGATTTTCTCGTCCATCCAGTCCCAATGCGTCGACGCTTGCTTCGCTGATGGAGGACGTCCTGGGCGGTGAAGAAGATGAAAGTACATCAGTCGAATGTTTGATCCAACCGCATCCCAGTAATCTTTCTGCCTCCAGTTGAGGCATCCGTAAGTGACAATGTAAGGTTTTTTCCCCGGGTGGTATCGATAAGTTTTCGACAACGCTTTATGTCATGACTATAGAGGTCTTGTGACGGTTGCGATAAATGTTTGTCAGAGGCGTTAGAAGAAAGCGCCGAGGATTATACCAATTTGCTGCCGGTACTGGGTAAAGGCTTCTTCGATAAACGGTTCAGCATCCAGTCCGAGAATATCCCACGCTTCCTTATCAATGCCGGGAAGCACGTACATGTTGCCTTCCGCCACATCGGCTGCATTGGCCAGATTGTCGGCCACGTGCACAATGGCGGCTTCGAGCTGGTCTTCCGCCTCCATTGGGGTGTGGTGGTGGTTGATCATGTCCGATAACTTTTGCGGGAACTTCCATGCTGTTAGCAGCGGTCTGCTGATATCGGTGTGGCAGAAGTCCATGACCGACCGTTCGGCTTCGACCAGGGGGATGGTGTTTTCACGGGCAAAAAGCATGGCCTCGGTGGCCGCGTAGGGGAGCTTTTTGAAGAGGATCAGCCGTCCCACGTCATGAAGCAGTCCGGCGATAAAGCAACGCTCGGAAGCAACGGAACGCTGGGAGTCGCCAATGATCTTGGCAAAGATGCCGCAGGTGATCGAATGACGCCAGAAGGACTTCATATCCACCAATTCCGGCGGAATATCCTTGAAATAGTTGATGGCTGAGATGCCCAGCGCCAGGGTGGAAAGTTCTTTTGCCCCGACCAGCGTGACCGCTCTGCTGACGGAGTCGATGGTCTGGGAGAATCCGTAAAGAGGCGAGTTGACGAGCTTAAGAAGCTTGGCAGCAAGGCTCATGTCAGTGGAGACAACCTTGGCGATCTTGTCCGCCGAGGCGCTGTCGTCATCCAGCACTTCCTTGATGCGGAAATAAATGTCAGGAAAACTGCTCAGTTCGGTTTCGTGCTTGACGATGGTCTCGGGTGAGCCCATGCCGCGCAGGAACAGGTCTTCCATGTGCTCGACATTGGTGGCGCGACGCGTGTCGGCATCCGGCAGTTCCCATCCTTTGGCTACTGCCATGCCTGTCTCTTCGAGTGTCTGGTGAAACAATGCCACCACGGGTGCTAAATCCGGGTTGGCATACAGGAAGAACTCACGAACGTACTCCTCGACCTCGCGTTGGTCTTCAGGTGTGAGAGCCGCTGTTTCTTCAACGTCGATTTCGGTGCAACCGATTCGCTCAAGCAGCGTGAGATGTCGTTCCTCCAGCGTGGTGCCGGCGGCGAACAACAGTCTGCCGTCTTCAGCCTTGAGGTCTGAAGCCAGAACCATGCCCAGCGCAATCTCATCCAATCGTTTGACAGCCAAAACACTCTCCTCCGTCTGTGGAGTTCGTTTTCCTCGTTAGCCTTCTTTTTGATATGCGATAGTTCCCGGGTGGTAGATAGGCTTGAACGTCTGGGAGATCTTGTGGAGTGTCTCCGAGTGTCCGAGCATGAGAAACCCGTTGGGCAGCAGGTTGTCATAAAATGCGCTGACAACCCGCTTCTTCATATCCTGATCGAAATATATGATGACGTTGCGGCAGAATACGATGTGCGACCGCGGTATCCGCTTGAGGGCGATCCGGTCATTGAGATTCATCTGCTGGAACGTGACAAGGCGGGATACAGCCGGTTTGATTCGCCACCCATCGGCCTCCTTGGAGAAGTACCTTTGTCGGATGTCGTCAGGAGTGGTTTTGAATGCGTACTCCTGATAGAGACCGTTTTTGGCCTTGTCGATCATGGCCTGCGAGAGGTCGACAGCCGTGATCTTGATTCGCCATTTGGGGGTCTCCAGGCGGAGGGTTTCAAGAATGAGCATGGCCAGCGTGTAGGGCTCTTCTCCCGAAGAACAACCGGCGGACCAGATATTCAGTTCGAGCTTGCCGGCCTTGCGCTGTTCATCAAGCTTCTGCTTGAGAACGTTTTTGGTGAAGGCTTCCAACTGCTTGACGTCACGATAAAAGCTGGTCTCATTAGTGGTTACCAGCTCAAACAGCTTGTTTAACTCGCGATTCTTATTGGTATCGAACTTGAGGTAGGTGACGTAATCGGCGAAACTGGTGAGACCCAATTGCTCAATACGCTTGGAAAAACGGCTTTCAAAGAGATATTTTCGTTTGATATCAACGAAAATGCCGGTTTTTTCGTAGATGAAATCACGCAGCTGAATAAATTCATCGTCGCTGATTTGCAGGCCCTTTCGGAGGCTTACTGATTTAGAGAAAAGAGAGCCCATCTACATTTTTCCTTATTTTCGTCCTTCATTTATTTGTACTCTGCAGGAACAGGAAAGGCGTATCAATTATGAGTTGTAGCGACTAAGCTTTGAAATCTCAATGATATTTTCACCACAAATCCGGTTTCCAATAATAGATTGCATGACAATCCGGTTTCCCCATGGCTTATGGGGCCGATGTATACGTCTTGGCTTCTTCTTCCTTGAGCAGGACTCGACGTGCCCCAGCGGCCAGCGCCGCCATCTCCTCGTCGCCTGTTACCGCTTCCACCGGAGCGATGGTCTGCGTGAGGTCGGCAACCCTATCCACAAGCGGGTTGCACCGTGCCAGCCCACCGGTGAGGACGATCGCATCGACACGCCGGGCTTTGCCTGAAGCCGCAAAAGCAGGGACCAGCGAGCTGGCATAGCGGGCGATGCCGTACGCCATTGCCTCAAAAATTTCAGACGCTTCCGGTTCTCCGGCTTTGACTCGGTTTTCAATGTCCATCATGTCGTTGGTGCCGAGGTGGGCGTATACCCCGCCTTCGCGCTGAATGATCTCCCGGAGCCGTTCAGTGGAAAGGTCGCCTCGGTCGATCATGTCGAGCATGGGGAGCAGGGGCATTCCGCCTGTGCGCTCAGGGGTGAACGGACCTTCACCGTCCAGCGCATTGATGACATCCACCACCTTGCCCTGACAATGGGCGCCGATGGAGGTGCCACCGCCCATATGGCAGACTATGCAGTTGAGCTTGTCATAGGGTTTTCCCAGCCGTGCCGCCACGGTTCGCGCTGCGCCACGCTGGTTCAGGGCATGGAACAGGCTGCGTCTACGGACACCGGGTAACCCGGTCAACCGTGCGATATCCATCATTTCATCCGTGACGACAGGATCGACGATGAATGCCGATACCCCCCATTCCAGGGCGAGTTCGTTGGCGAGGATGGCGCCGAGGTTGCACGGATGCTCACCGTACCGCGCCTCACTGAGATCGGAAAGCATGGTTTCATTTACTTCATAGACCCCGCCCTCGAGGGGGTGAAGCAGCCCGCCGCGTCCGGCAACTCCGTTTATGGATGCCGTATCGATGCCAGCCTCCTTCAGTGTTTCGCGAATGGCGGTCATACGAAAATCCAGTTGATCTATCACAGAGGAGAACTGGGCCATGCGGGTCTTGTCATGCCGGTATTCACGGGAGATCAACTGGTGCTCGCCTTCATAGAGGGCGAGTTTGGTGGAGGTAGAACCGGGGTTGATTACGAAAACCCTCATTATTGGCTCCTTTGAGCCAGAAGACTGGCCAGTGCAATGGAGTGAAACTTTGATGCGTCCGTGTCACCACGAGAGGGAACAACCACGGGTACCTGACTGCCGACCACAACGGCAGCCATGGTCCGGCCGCAGAGCGTGGACAGGGCCTTGTACAAAATATTGCCTGCTTCAATATTCGGTGTGACCAGAATGTCGGCACATCCTGCCACCGGGTTGTCGAAGCGCTTGCAGGCCGCGACTTCACGAGACATGGCCAGATCAAGGGAGAGGGGGCCGAGCACCTCGGCATCACCGAACTCACCCTGACGGGACATCTTGGTCAGAATGTCTCCATCGAGCGTTGCTGGCATGGCGGGATAATTGATTTTTTCCGTTGCAGCGAGGATGGCGGCCTTGGGACGGGTCATGCCCAGCTTTCGGGCCACATCCAGGCTGTTCTTGAGAATCTCTGCCTTGCGCTGCATGGACGGGGCGATGTTCACGCCGGGATCGGTGATGAGCATCAGACGGCCATCCACAGGGGACTCGAATGCAGCCACGTGACTCAGAATACTGCCGGGGTTAGGGACGCCGGTCTTTTTGTTGAGCACGCCCTTGAGCAACTGAGCGGTGGAGACCAGCCCTTTCATGATGAACTGGGCTTCGCCCTCTCGAAACAGGCGCACCGCTTCATCGACCGCCTGCTGATCGTCAGTCATTTCAATGGTGCGAAAAGCCGAAATATCGAGATTCCCGGCCTCTGCTATGCGTTTGGTTTCATCTATGTCACCAATGAGAATGGGTTCCGCTACACCGCGTTCAAAGGCTTCCACACCCGCCTGCAGCACGTGTCCTTCCGCAGATCGGGCAATGGCGACCTTGGGAAGCGGGCCACCGGCGGTGTGCTCCAGGACGGCACGAACAAGGCCGTCGAGACTGGTAACGGGAGCATGGGAGGTCATGAGCTACTCATCCCCTCGTTTCAGGGCGATCATGCCGGATCGACACATGGATTTGATGCCGTAGGGAACGAGCATCTGGATGAGTCCGTCGATGCGTTCCTGGTCCCCGGAAAGTTCCACGGTGATGGATTCCTGCCCCATGCCAATGACATTGGCCCGGAATACTTCGAAAATCTGCATGAGCTGACTGGTGTTGCCCGGGGACATGGCGACTTTGACCATGACCAGTTCGCGGTCAACGAAATCCTTTCGTGACAGGTCATCGATCTGGATGATGGCATCGAGCCCGTCCAGGTACCGTTCAGCGGCATCGATGGCAGTGTCGTCCCCTTCGATTCGGAGGACGATCCGCGAAACTTCGGGGTTTTCGGTTTCGCCTGCGGCAAGCGAGAGTATGTTGGCCCCGGATTTTCCGAATTCGCTGGCCAGTTCGGCCAACACACCGGGTTGATTCTTGGCGAGTGCGGACAGGGTGCGTTTCACAATGCGCTCCTTGGTTGCGTTTGGCGAGTGCGGCTGGTGCCTTACGTAGCGGACATAGCTGATGCGACACGGAAAGAAAAGTCCGTGAAAAGGGTTTTTCAGGACCGTAACCCGATCACAAGAGCTATTTGACGATCATGACCGAATTGCGCGCTCGGGCCACTACATCGTGTGATACGCTGAAAACCCTTGCAAACCATGGCTTTTCGGATTCCGCCATGATGATCAGGGAAAAATCATACCCGAGTTCTGCGATGACTTCAGCCGGATCACCGGTCTCCACCAGCATTTCCGTCGGAGTGACGCCATTGGCGCGGAATAGGGCGTCTGCTTCTTCCACCGCCTTTCTTGCTCTTGGTTCTTCTTCAGGCTCGGCTGCAACAGAGAGAAGGGATACCGGACAGTCGCAGGCGCGGCTGTACCGGATGGCTTCCGGAAGCATCTCGCGTGAGGTGTCAGAATCCTGTACGCAGACCAGCAGGCCGTGTCCCGGCTCCAGATGGCGTGCAACAATGATGGAGCAGTGGGTATGCGCCGCTATTTTGAGGGCAAGCTGCTGCGGGGTGAGGTACCGTCGTAATCCTTCCACCGGTTCGGGGGATCCACCGACGATGACGAAATCCGCCTTGAATCGCTTGGCTTCATCCACAACAGTGGTGGTGATATCCGATGCTGTCCGCAGGCGAAGGGACACGATCCCGCCACATGGATTGATGTAATCACGGACAAACTCCCCGGCCGGATCACCGGAAAGCTCCTTGTGGCGCCACTCCTCGTGTACCTCTTCCTGTATTCCGCCCAGTTCCGACAGGATGTCCCGGGCCTGACGCAGATAGGCCATGCCGGGAAGCTCTATTCCCCAGTCCAGCAGGTTTTCCCTGGCAACACGGACTTCCATGCCGCCGGATTTGAGCCCGCTGTCTACGGGTCGAACATAGAGCAGCACAATGTCTGCACAGCCTGTTTCAGTGAGCCTATGGACGAACTTCAGGCCGGTGAACGCTTCCGGGCCACCGCCGATACAAAGTAATATGCGTAGGTTCTGGTCGTCCCTGTCCATGGACAACTCCTTACAGCCCAATGAGGGGCCAATAGAATTTTGATGCCAGCATGAGCACCACAAATGACATGATAGCCATGCGCCAGCCAACCTTCATGAAATCGGGCGGGCGCAGGTAGCCGGATGAATAAACAATGGTCGAAGCGGGGGTGCCGATGACCGTGAAATAGGCGAATGCACTGGATATGGCCGTGACCATACCAACGGCCAGCGGGTTGGTTTCCGTGGCGGTGGCAATGGTCAGCACGATGGGACCGAGCACAGCGACTGCAGCACCGTTGCTCATGGTGTTGGTGATGAATGTGGTCAGGGCCATGACTGCTGCCAGCAGTCCCAGTCCGTGATCGAGTCCGACGAGTGCGAGGGTGGACATGAACATGTCGGCGACCCAGGCGGCGGCACCCGTGGCCCGCATTTGTCCACCAAGCGAGATGGCAGCCGCGTACAGCCAGACAACACCCCAGTTGACGCCGGAGTTGAGGTCGTTCCAGCGGACCAGACCGGTGACAAGGAAAAGAACGGCGCCGAGAATGGCTATGGTCCCCATGCCGTAGGTGGAAGAGAACCCGACCCATCCGATAAGTGTGAGTAAAAAGAGGAGGATGGCTAAATAATGACGTCCGCTCAAAGATCCTTCCTCGCCGACCTGCTCGCGGAGCTTGGTCACGGCAAGGCTCATGTCCGTAATATCGGTTTTGAAGGTATGTCGCAGGATGAAGTGCATCAGCGGTAACTGCACGAGAAAGACCGGGTAGGCATAGATCATCCATTGCAGGTAGCTGACACTGTAGGGATAGGTGGCCGGATCATCCGAGGCATAGAAGAAGTCTCGAAGATAGTCGATCATGATCGCGTTTCGCGCCCCGCCCGAGGGGGTACCGATACCGGCCATGGCACAGGCATAGGAGATCGAAAAGAGAAACAGGATGGCCAGTGATTTACGCTTGTTCTCGTCGTCTGTAGCAAGTTGTAGCAGGGATAGCGCCACCGGCAACATCATGGCGGCAACCGTGTGTTCACCGATGAATGAGGCCAGGATGCCGGAGAAGACCGAAATACCGAACGCAATACGATATGTATTTGATCCCGTAATACTGACAATGAGCAGGGCGAGCCGCTTGTCGAGTTTCTGTTTGACTAGCGCCACCGCGAGCATCAGCGAACCCATGATGAAAAGAACGGAATCCTTCATCAGTGATTTTGCCACGACAGAGGAGTCGATGCTGAGCAGGAACACCTGTCCGAGAATGATCAGCAATGCCACGGCCGGAAGGGGGATCGGTTCCGTGATGAAGAGGATGGTTGCGCCCACGGTCATGACGAGCACGCGCCAACCCTCGGGTGTAACACCGTCGGGCACAGGGCCGAACAGCATTGCAGCCTGTATGATCAGGGTGATGAAGAACCAGCGTTTTTCTCGTAAATAGTGAATCACAGTTTTGTGACTATATACCGGATTACATGCTGCGCCAAGGGGTATCGTGAAGAACGTGGGTTGGTTGTGGTGGTTTTGGGTAGGAACAGCGTGTCGAAACCATGCTCGAATTGCATGAAAAAAGGGAACCGGACAAAGCCGATTCCCTTTTTGACTAGGTCGTCTTGGATATTACAGTGTTTCGCCGTCGATGATCAGGTTGGGCAGTTCATCGGTGTCGTCGGACTTGATCGGGAAGTGCTCGGTGATGATCTGGCCGCAGCGCTTCACCCCGTCACACAAGGCCTCGCCGGATCGGCCAGCCTTGATGCCTTTGGTGATTTCTGCAACCACGTCATCCCACACCTTGGGGTCGACTTTGTCGTTGATGCCCTTGTCCGCCAGTATCTGGACGGATCGCTCGTAGACCGAGACATAAATGATGATACCGGTCAGATCACGGGTACGGTGCAGGCCGTGGATGAAGAAGTTGGTCAGTGCCGCTTCCTCCACCTCTTCGTGCATTTCCCGTTTGGTGATGAACGGCATCTTCAGTTCCGGGATAGCCGCCAACAGGCGGGAAAAGAGAACGTATGAGCCGAGGAACAGGGCGAGGAATACCCACATGTCTTCACGGTCCAGCAGCATGGCGATGCAGATGGCGGCCAGGATGCCGAGCAGCAATCCGCCGAGGTGTGAAGCGCGGGGGTAGTCATAGCTTGACGAGGCAATAACGGGGACGATTTCACCGGAAGTTTTCAGTTCCACGTCCTTGACGCATTTGACAAGCTGGTCCTGTTCTTCCTTTGAAAGAAACGTATGTGCGAGTGTTTTCATTGTCTGTCCTTATGCCTACCAGTCACCACCGGCGCCGCCGCCGCCAAATCCACCGCCGCCAAATCCGCCGAATCCACCGCCATCACCGAATCCGCCACCGCCTCCGCGCCCGCCACCGAGCATGGAAAGGAAGAAGAGGGTTGATGCGGCAGAGCCGAGACCGGAACCGTGTCGACGGTCTGTGACCGTCTTGTCGCCGGTAATATGGCCGCGTCGTCTACGCCGACCGAATATTTCGGTGAATGCGATGAACGCGATCATGGGGATGATGATCAGGGGCAGGACGCCGCGTCTGCTGCCCTGGTTCTTTTTGGCCTGAGCAGCCGTGTATTCGCCACGAACAGCACCGGAAATGGCGCCGATTCCGTCAATGAATCCACCATCGAAATCACCTTTCTGGAAGCGTGGACCAATGACGTTGGTGATGATCTGACCGGCCAGGACATCGGTGAGGACGCCTTCGAGACCGTATCCGACTTCAATGCGGACCTTGCGGTCGCCCTGGCTCACGAGGAGCAGGACGCCGTTATCCTTGTCCGCCTGACCGACTTTCCATGCATCGACGACGCGAATGGAGAATTCGTTCATGTCATCGCCTTCAAGGGAAGGGATGGTCAGAACGGCCACCTGTGTGGAGTCGGTGCGTTCGAGATCGGTGAGTCGGGCCTCAAGCGCTTTTTCTGCGGCTGGAGAGAGCATGTCGGCATAGTCGTTGACGTATCCCTTGTATGCCGGGACCTCCAGCGCAAAGGCGCTGACCGCCATCACGAGGATGGCGGTCGCGCTGAGTGCGATTATCTTGAATGTGCGCACAAATAGCTCCCGCTAGGACTTGTTGCCGAAGTCAACAGTCGGGACAGCCTTGGCGCCGGGATCGGCCTGGAAGAACTCCTTGCGCTCCAGGTTGAGCAGGACCGAGTTGGTCAGGGAGTTCGGGAAGGAACGGATGGAGGAGTTGAACATCTTCACGGCTTCGTTGTAGCGCTGGCGTGCGACGTTGATCCGGTTCTCGGTTCCTTCGAGCTGATGCTGCAGGGCGAGGTAGTTCTGGTTGGCCTTCAGATCCGGGTAGCGCTCAACCACGACCATGAGTCGGGAGAGGGCCGAGGAAAGGCCGCCCTGGGCTGCCTGAAAACGGGCAAGGGCTTCCTTGTCGCCGAGCATGTCAGGGGAAATCTTGGTCTGGGTTGCCTTGGCGCGGGCTTCAACCACGGCTTCGAGGGTTTCCCGCTCGTGGGAAGCAGCCGCTTTCACGGTCTCCACGAGGTTGGGGATGAGGTCAGCACGGCGCTGCAGGGAGGCTTCGAGGTTGCCCCATGCGGCAAAGACTTCTTCTTCCCGCTGTTGCATGGAGTTGTAGCCGCAACCGGCCAGAGACATAGTCATCAAGATAGCAATGCAAGCAAGAGAAATACGTTTGATCATTGTTGTTTCCATAAGGTTGGGTTGGGGGTTCATGATAGTGCATAGAATGTGGCCCGCCATGAGAAAGTCAAGGCGGGCCGTGTCATTTTACGCATTGTTTTTACGTTTTTTCGGTTTCTTCAACCGCTTTCCCGAAGCCAGCAGCTTGCGCAGTTTGGCGGCTGCCTGGACCGGGTTTTCCTCATGGAGCAGGAAGCGCTCCTTTGAGGTCTGGAAATGCCACCCGGACGGTCTGTTCAGCAGCTTTGCGCCCCGGGATTCAAGGTATTGCAGGGCTTCCGCTTCTTCGGCAACGTCCTCCAACTCGGTCAGTATCTCCTGACGTTTGGTGATATCACGCATCCTGTGCGCAATTTCGTACGCCGAGCGAAGCACGTCGTCGGGTTGGATGTCTGTGACTTTTTTTCGCCCGGAATAATGTCGTTGCAGTTCGTTGAGGTCGGTTTTGAGCTCTTTGATCTCGAACAGTGCGGCTTCCCGAGCTTCGTCTATCTTATCATTGAGTTGCTTGTAGATGGCGCGGAGCTTGTGTGTAGACATAGACCTTGTGTTCGTTTTGCTGATTGATACGAATGCGTAAAGGCTAGCCTACTTTTACGGCGCAATGCAACATATTCGGTAATCAAATCTCCACTCGCCCGACCCCATCGGTCAATTCGGCCAGCTTATCCGTGAACGATGCGAGGTGTTCGTTTGGAATAACCAGCACAAAGGCCGCTTCGTCGGTGAACCGCTCCTCTTCCACTTCTGCCTCGAATTCCGGGAGCATGCGCTTGAACAGGGTGACGGCAGGATAGGGGATGGTCGCGGTGATGGTGGTGGTATCGACCTTTTCCTTGGTAGGCAGGCTCTCCAATCCCAGATTAACCATGCCGGAGTACGCCCTGACCAAACCGCCGGTGCCGAGCTTGGTTCCGCCAAAATAACGGGTCACCACGGCAGAGATCTCGCCCACCGAGCTGTGGAGCAGGGTGGTGAGCATGGGCTTGCCCGCTGTCCCGTGGGGCTCGCCGTCATCGCTCATGCCAACGGCTGCCGTGTCTCCGGGGGGGCCGGCGGCAAAGGCCCAGCAGTTGTGGGTGGCGTCGGGAAATTCTTCTTTTATGCTGGCAACAAACTCCCTTGCCGATTCGATATCAGGCGTGTGGGCAAGGGTGGTGATGAACTGGCTTTTCTTGATGGTGTCCGTCACGCGGTGGGTGGCGGATGGGATGAGATAGCGATCTGACATGGCGTCAAAGTATCCCGCGTCGGTTGAACCGGTCAAGGGCAACGAGATTGACGTAAAAGAAGCAGGAGAGACTTTTCTTGGGCGCTGGGCGAATGTGTGAAGGAGCCTGGAAAGGGTCGAAAGCAACGACTTGATCTTTTGCAGGGCAGAAGGAGGTAGACTCCTATCAGTAGGCTTGTTGGCGGCTTACGCCTTGCGCCCTTCCTCTTCCACCAGATTGGCAAGAATCAGCCCATAAAAACCGCCGTCCTGACCTGTGAACCGCCATCCCATATGGGTGAAGCATTCGCTGCAGACCATGGATTCCCATGCATAGCCGGGGAACCACGAAAATTCCTCGGATTTCGGACTGGCCACGGACAGATGACGGGCCGAAGCAAAGCAACCTATCTCGAACACCAGCCCGTGCGGATTGAAGAAAACGTGACGGTGCTTGCCGTCTACGGTCATTCCCAGATCCTTGCGAGTGATCACCGTTCGGCACAGCTTGCAGACCAACGCAGGGCCTTTGTCGCCGGTTGTCGCTGTGGAGTTCGCATCAGTCTCCTCAATATCGGATGGAGCAGGGGGTTGGTGCTCCTTCAGATATAGGGGGACGTTGCAGGTATGGTGCGCATGGGTGAACATGAAGCCTCCTGCCTATACATACTCCACTTGGGGCAGAAATTGAAGCCGCCCTGTGTTGACCTGCATTCTTTCCGTCCCTATCTCTGTTGAATGAGCAATACGAATGACCCCGGATACCTTATGCTGTGCGATGCCTGCTGCGATAACTCGGGCACGGCCAAGGAAATGATGAAGACAGGCGGGTGTACCTGCGACATTTGTGGCTGGGCCTGCAAGTGTTGCGGTGACGACGGCAAGCAGTTCGTCAACAAGATTGCGGTGCGCAACATCCCTGCCGAGGGGTGGGAATTCCTGCAATGGAAAAACGCCCGGAGCCTGATCCCGCTTAACTGGGAAAAACTCTTTGCCATGAGCGGGCAGGATGAGGATGGCGATCAGTCATGATTTCCAATGATTGATTGCAAAACTCTAGGTCGTGATTGCGCCGTGGATGAGCGAGGCGGCAATGCCCCACATGGTAAGGCAGACGGCGCCATCCAGCATCCGCCAGGTTATGTCGCGCTTGAAGGCCGGAGCGAGCAACTGCCCCCCGAGGCTGAGCAGGATGAACCAGACAATGGATGCGCTGAACGCCCCAAATCCGAAAACATACCGCTCGGGCAGGGGATACTGCCCGGAGATGGACCCCATCAAGACCAGCGTATCAAGGTATACGTGGGGATTGAGCAGCGTGACACCAAGCGTCAGCATCAGTGTTTGTTTCAGTGATTTGGTCGCGGTCTCGTCATCATTGAGCGCCCCTCCTTTCAATGCCGAACGGAAGGCATTGAATCCGTACCACAGCAGAAAAGCGGCACCGCCCCAGGCGGCGACCAGCCCGAGCAGCGCGTTCGAGGACACCATTGCTCCGACACCGGTTACTCCCAGCCCGATAAGCAGCCCGTCGCACAGAATGCACAGCGCCGCCACCGCCAGATGGTGATTGCGGCGCACCCCCTGCGTCAGTACAAACGCATTCTGTGCGCCAATGGCGACGATGAGCCCCCCGCCGAGTCCGAATCCCTGTATGAATGAAGTCATGGTAAACACGTTCGCTTGATTGGTGTTGAAAGGCCGTTTTTTGCCCTTGGTTTCGTTGAGTCCATGGGTATCGCGGGTGCTAGCAAGAGTAAAACTAATACTTTTCATGACTGATTAGTGTTGCTAATGATGGTTCATGCTCGATTACAAATTAGTCGAGGCGTTTGCCTCGGTCATTGCGGAAGGTGGGTTTGAAAAGGCTGCGCGGGTGCTGCATGTGACCCAGGGGGCGGTTTCCCAGCGGATCAAACTGCTGGAGGAGCAGGTGGGGTGCATTCTGCTGGTGCGTTCAACGCCGCCCGAAGCAACCAATGCCGGTCGCGAGATGCTCAAGCATTTCAAGCAGGTGGTCAGGCTCGAAGACGATTTGTGGGCCGGACTCGGCCAGCAGCAGAAAGGGTTTGCCACCTTGCCGGTGGGGATCAATGCCGACTCTCTTGCAACATGGTTTTTCCCGGCAGTCAGCGATTACCTTGATACCCATGATGTCCTTCTCGATCTGGCCGTGGATGATCAGGCCCAGACCCATCAGTTGCTCAGGGACGGGGAGGTGCTTGGCTGTATCAGCGACAGGAGCGAGCCGTTTCAGGGGTGCCGAGTGGAGTCTCTCGGCGACCAGTCATACCGTCTGTACGGTACACCGCAGTACAAGGCGAAATGGTTCAATGACGGCGTGACGTTGGAGGCAATCCAAAAGGCGCCTATGTTGATATTCAACCGTCGAGACCGGATGCATGAAGAGCATATCCGTACGGTGCTTGGTGATCTGCCAAAGGATTTCAATGGTTTTTACCTTCCGGCATCCGAACAGTTCGCTCCCACTGTTGCAAGCGGGCGTGTCTGCGGCATGATCCCCTTTCAGCAGGCTCGCGAATACGTGGAGCGCGGCGAGCTGGTGAATATGCTGCCCGGGCATGTGTATACGGTGCGACTGCACTGGCATTGCTGGAATCTGGAGTCCGCGGTTCTGCGATCATTCAGTGAGGCATTGATATCCGGCGCTCGTCGAGAGTTGGGCAAGTACGCTTAATCGTTGCCCGTACACGCTCTTTGCGTTACTTTCTGCAATCAATGAAACAGTAATCCCTATCAAGGAGAATCCCATGCACCGCATCATATTGCCTTTGGTCCTCTTCTCGCTGCTCTTTGCTGGCGGCTGCTCTAAAGCGTACTATTCTGCCATGGAAAAGGTCGGATACGACAAGCGCGAAATATTGTCTGATCGCGTGGAGAACGCCCGTGAATCCCAGCAGGACGCCAAGGAACAGTTTGCCAACGCCCTTGAGCGATACAAGTCCGTTGTCGATTTTGACGGCGGTGCACTGGAAGAAAAATACGACATTTTGAACGCTGAGTACGAAGCCAGTGAAGAGCAGGCACAGGAGGTACGTGACCGTATCGATTCGGTGGAAGACGTTGCCGACGCGCTGTTTGATGAGTGGGCAGAGGAAATCACCCAGTACTCCAGCGCCAAACTGCGCCGTTCCAGCCAGCAGAAGCTCTCTGCCACCAAGGCTCGTTATGCCAAGCTGATCAAGGCCATGAAGCGCGCAAGCTCGAAAATGGATCCGGTCCTGGCCGCATTCAAGGATCAGGTGCTGTTCCTGAAGCACAATCTCAACGCCAAGGCCATTGCCGCTCTGGAGGGCGAACTGGGTACCATCCGCAGTGATGTGGACGCCCTGATCAAGGAAATGGAAAAGTCCATTGCCGAGGCCGACGCCTTTATCCAGACCCTGGAATAGGGCCATAGCAACAAAGATTATGAAGGGAGTAGCTGAAAGGCTGCTCCCTTTTTTTGTCTTCGGGGTTACTCGTTGGTCAGAATATTCCTGATGATCCACAGCCCGCGACAGAATTCTTCCATGGTCTCGGCACCGGTTAGCGAGATACGGGCCGCTGCCGGTGCAGGGCTGTCACCCACGGTGAACTTCTCCGCGCCAAAGACATTCACGTTTTCGTTGGAAGCAGCTTTCTCAAGCATGGTGCCGGTCCAGGGTTCGGGAAGCTCCAGCCAGATGAAGAATCCGGTCGGCTTGCCGCGGAACCTGAAATCCTCCAGTACATCGCAGGCGAGCATGTACCGCTTGGCCGTTGCCTGTCGTTTGGCCTCAACCACGGCGTCAGCGGTTCCGTCATTGATCCACATGGCAGTCAGCTCGGCATTGAGTGGAGGGGCCATCCAGATCGTGTTGAGCATGGCCTGCGCCAGGGGCTGGCGGTATGGCTTGGGAGTGACCAGAAAAGCGATTCGAAGACCGGCTGCCATGTTTTTGGATACTCCGGCGATATATACGGAGCGATGCGGGATTCGGCTGGCGACAGGTGGCAAGAGGGTCGGGTCGGTCAGGGCATAGGCGTCGTCTTCGATCACGATCAGATCATGGGACTGGGCCACCCGTGCGATGCTGTCCCTGCGAGGGGAAGACATGGTTGCGGTGGTTGGATTGTGTACGCTCGGCATGAGATAAACACCGCGAATATCATTGCGTCTGCAAGCAGTCTCCAGTGCTTCCGGGACCATGCCCTGTTCATCCATGGCAATGGGCACCAGTCGAATGCCGAGCATGGCAGCCAGTGTTTTCAGGCCGGGATAGGTCAGGGCATCGGTTGCGATCCGGTCACCGGGGGTGAACAGGCCGCTGAGGGTGCAGGTCAGGGCATTCTGTGAACCGGCGCAGACGATGATGTCTTCCGCTTCGGCAGGCATGCCGTACCGGGATGCCCATTTGGCACCTGCTTCCCGGTGTTCGGGCAGACCGCGCGGATCGGTGTACCGCATGAACACGGAAGGGTCCTTTCTTCGGGCAATCTTACGAAATCCGTCAGTCAGGTCCGGGTCCAGATGATAGAAGGGAGAAATCAGCCCCATCTCCAGCGAGCCGGGAGCCGCCGGTTCAAAGGCGACCATGGCCGTGGCCGTCAACGCATCCGAAGCCACGAATGTGCCGCGCCCGACTGTCCCGGACAGCAGTCCGCGCCGTTCCGCCTCCTGATACCCCTTGGTGACAGTGGAGACATTGATACCAAGCATTTCAGCCATGTCCCGGTGTGTGGGTAGCCGTTCCCCCGGGACCAGTTTGCCGTCGCTGATATCCCGTTCAATTGCATCGGCCAGAGCCTTGTAGAGCGCCTTGCCGTCTTTGGCCATGTTCGGAGCGTATATTGTCATGCATACAATACTTTCATTGACGCCATACAAAGTCAATCGTAGAAGGCGAACATGAAAAATCCCTCTGCACAAGGAGCACGTACATGACCTGGGAAAATTATACGGCCTTTTTGTTGTTCGTCATCGTCATGACAGGCACCCCCGGAGTCGGCAATCTGACCATGATGGCTATCGGCCAGACGTCCGGCTTTCGATCATCCCTTCCGTTTCTCGCAGGAACAACGGTAGGTGCCATCTTCCTTGATACCCTCGTGGGATTTGGTGTGGGCGGCGTGTTGCTGGCTACGCCGGAATTGGCGTGGGCCATGAAGATCGGTGGAATGGGGTATATTCTCTATCTGGGGTGGAAAATCCTGTCCATGCGGCCTGATGCAGCCCGTACGAAAGGGCCGCTTTCCTTTTGGGAAGGGGTATTCGTGCATCCCACCAATCCCAAAAGCTGGGCCATGGCGGTTGTCGGGTTCAGTCAGATTGCCACACCGGAGATGTCGCTTCCGCTACAGGTCGCCGTTTACGTGCTGACGTTTACTGTTTTTCAGATTTCGTTTCACAGCTTGTGGGGCTGGGGTGGTGTTGTGCTGTATCACTCACTGAAATCAAATAGGCTGCGATTGATGGTCAATTCCGTGCTGGTGGCGCTTATGGTCGGCGCAACCATGTATGCCTTGTTTTTGGATACTCCTCATGCATAATGTGAGAAATTCCTTTGGTATCAACGATGGGGTTCCACCATTTTTTCCGGCACAACGATCCGGTCGAACTCTTCCTCAGTGACGAGTTCAAGCTCCAGTGCGGCTTCCTTGAGGGTGGAGCCGCTCCGATGCGCATGGAGCGCGATTTTGGCGGCATTCTCATAGCCTATGGCCGGATTCAGTGCCGTTACCAGCATGAGTGAGCGGTTGAGCAGTTCGCGGATGCGTTCGTTATCAGCATTCAACCCGTCCAGCAGGTGCTCCCTGAACGAATTCATGGCGTCGGACAGAGTGCGGATGGACTGCATGATGTTGTGGATCATCAGCGGTTTGTAGGTGTTCATTTCAAGGATGCCGCCTGACCCGCCTAGGGTGACGGCCTGATCATTGGCCATGGCCTGCATGGCGACCATGGTCAGGGCTTCGCACTGGGTCGGATTGACCTTCCCTGGCATGATGGATGACCCCGGCTCGTTGGCCGGAAGGATCAGTTCTCCCAGACCGGCACGGGGACCGCAGGCAAGCAACCGGATATCACAGGCAATCTTGTACAGTGAGCCGGCCAGTGTTTTCAGACATCCTGAAAGTTGTACCAGGGCGTCATGGGACCCCTGCACCGTGAATTTATTGTCTGCCGTGGTGAAGGGGAGGCCGGTGAGTTGGGCAATGTGACCAACGGCATCCTTGTCAAAATCCGGGTGGGTGTTGATGCCGGTTCCGACTGCTGTACCACCCAGCGGCAGGGCATACACGTCAGCAAGGGCGGTTTCGAGACGTGTCACATTCTGGTCTATCAGACCGGCATACCCGGAAAATTCCTGCCCCAGTGTCAGCGGGGTGGCGTCCTGCATGTGGGTTCTGCCTATCTTGACGATGGTCTGCCAGTTGTTGGCGTGTTTGGCGAGAGAAGCTGCGAACTGCTTGGCGGCCGGTATCAGCTTGCGCGTGACCCCGATGGCTGCGGCCATGTACATGGCGGAAGGGAAGTTGTCGTTGGTGGACTGAGACTGATTGACGTGATCATTGGGATGCACCGGCTGTTTGGAACCAAGATCGTGACCGGTCATTTGCGAGCATCGGTTGGCAATGACCTCGTTGACGTTCATGTTGAACTGGGTGCCGCTGCCGGAAATCCAGACTGGGAGCGGAAACATGGCATCATGTTGTCCTTCAAGGATTTCATTGCAGGCATCGACGATAAGCTTTGTGGTGCCGTCACGCAGCTTTCCGGCCTCGTTGTTGGCGAGGGCACAGGCTTTCTTGAGCACGGCATACGCCTCGATCATTTCCGGCGGCATCCGGTCGCGCCCGATGGCGAAGAGGTTCAAGGCGCGTTGGGTCTGTGCTCCCCAGAGCTTGTCCGCGGGAACTTCCACATTGCCGAGGCTATCCGATTCAATGCGTACGTCTGCCATGCCATCCTCCGATGCTGCTGATAGGTTCACTAAGCGTTGTGCGGCATGGGCGGCATGATGTCAAATCGCGGATGTTATTTTGCGTTGAGGAAATCCCCGGTTTCCATTCCCTCGCGCTCCATGATCAGGCGGGAAACATTCTGGAATCGCTGGTTTACTTTCTGGAATAGGCGCAATTCGGATTGGAACCCATTGCCCAGCAGCTTGACCCGACGGTCGAACTCGATGCAAGCCCGATCATACAGCGCGATATCCGCCTGATTGTGTTCCTCAATGAGCGCGACTTCGGCAGGTGATACCGGGTAATGGGCTCGCTTGGCGTGTACGTTCTGCCGCTCGTAAAAGCAGCGATCGAATTTGAGGTAGTTGTTGAGCATGAGCAGGGACTCGTCAAAGCGCTCAAGTATACCGAAGCAGAAGAAACGGTCCTTGAGGTGGTGCCACGCTGCCTCCAGCCCGTCTTCGATGGTTGCATGGCCGACGCCGGACAGGGAATTGACCATGGAATTGCGACCCCGCATACGTAGTTCGGGCCGGTTACTGGTCACATACTCGGTCAGGGAGATGTCGTTGTCGTTGAGGAACCGGTACAAATGTGATTTGGGCCAGCTTTTGAGGAAATGGTACTCGGAAATGACCCGCTTGACCGGATCACGCAGGAACGTGAACATATTGAACGGGATGGGGCCGTCGAGGATGTCTTCGAAGTTGACGATGAACACATGCCCGCGCACCAGATCATACTGCGCCAGATCCTCGTAGGTGGTTTCACGCAAACGCTCCCGCTGATCATCCGTGTAGAGATCGAATATCCGGGATTGATCAAAGTTGTCGTCCAGGACCGCGTTCATGGTTGTCCCGGCGGTCTTGGGAATATGCAGGAAGAAAAAGGGCTGTTTCATGATCCTCTCGTGAAAATGGCTGAATGTTCTCTGTTCTTTCGGCTGTTTTCGACGAGAGGTTTACGGTTGGCGTGTAAAAGGCGTGATTACTTCCTGGTTGGTGCAGTCGAACCTGTGATGCTAATTGAACGCTTTGTGAATGGAAAAGTTTTTCAAGCCTAAAAGGCCGGACCATCCGTATGGGAAGGTCCGGCCAAGATGTCTCGCATGGTGACTGTCATATTCAGAAGATGCGCTGATTTCTTTTCGCGACCTGCATCAATGCCACCATGAGCCAAACCGGTACAATATCCAAAGCGATACTGAGTGCCCACCAGTGGAAGGTGTATTTGAAGTGACGGAAGCACTGGAACAGCGAATTCTCGAAGGTTGACAAAAAAATGCAACTCTGTTGCATTATGTATGTTCCATCTCTTTTAAAACGAGGATGCGCATTATGCAGTTAACTAGAATAGTTGTTTCAGGGGTGTTGGTATTGTTATTCGCGGCGATGCCGGGAGTTGCCGCAGCAATGGAGGTTTACGCCACCATCCTGCCGCAAAAGTATTTTATCGAGCGGATTGGGGGTGATCTGGTTGATGTGCACGTGCTCGTGCAGCCCGGAGCCAACCCGCACATGTATGAGCCGACGCCAAAGCAGATGGCGGCACTGACCAGAGCCAAGGTGTATTTTGCCGTGGGTGTGACATTGGAGGATTCCTGGCTGCCTCGCATCAAGGACGCGAATAGTGATCTGGTTGTGATTCATACCGATGCCGGCATCGAGAAGCTTTCCATAGAGGCGCACGAGCACGAGCATGGGCATGGGTACGAAGTCCATGAAATGCATGCAGGTCACGACCACGCAACTCATGATCACTCTGGTCATGACCACGCGGTTCACGATCACGATAATGATCATGCAACCCACAAGCATGGAGAGGACGATCATGATTCCCGCGGTCACGATTCTCATGGTGCAGAGGGCGGCATGGCAGACCCGCATATCTGGCTCGATCCGCTTCGCGTCAAGGATATGGCTGTGAACATTTACAATGGGCTGGTATTGGTCGATCCGGGCAATGAAGCCACCTACAAGAGAAATCTGGATACGTTTGTTGTGGAAGCTGATGCACTGCATGCAGCAGTGCAGGATCGGTTGACCGTCCTTTCTTCTGCCAACAGAGTTTTTTTGGTCTTTCATCCTTCGTGGGGATACTTTGCTGATCGATATGGCTTGACCCAGATCGCTGTGGAAGAAGGCGGGAACGAGCCCAGTCCAGCGCATCTGGCCAAGGTAATCAGGCGCTGCCGCGAGATGGGGATACGGGTTGTCTTTGTGCAGCCGCAGTTTTCACAGCGCAGTGCCGAGGTGATCGCTTCGGAGATTGGTGGTCATGTTGTCCCGCTTGATCCTTTGGCAGAGGATTGGGAGAGCAATTTGCGTAAGGCTGCCGATGCTTTTGTGGCGGGTGCACAGTGATGATGTCTGAAGAATTGGTGTCAGGGATTTCCCTGTCCGTGGAGCGCGAGGCCCGGCAAAGACTTGAGTCGGCCTCGTTGAGACCCATAACCAATCGTGTGGTCGTTCTGGCTGTTGTCATGGAGAGTGGACATGCTGTTTCAGCACGAAAGGTCTTGGAGGCGGTTGTGCTACGCCGGAGGATGAATCGGGTAACAGTGTACCGCATCCTTGATCTGCTGTTCGAGAATGATGTGATCAACAGGATATCGTCTGGAGAGCAGGGGCATTTGTATTGTGTCGGTCATGATCACAGTCATTTTCATTGTACTTCATGTGGTGTTGTACAGTGTGTCGACAATGTAACACTACATTTCAACCAAGATGCAGTCGTCAATGCAGTACCCATGTCGGTTCAGCGTGTTGATCTCCACTTGGAGGGAATGTGTTCGCATTGTGCATCCCATAAGCACTGACGGGTTGCTGTAGGGTGACGGGACATCGTTCCGTTCAAAAGTTCGTACTAATAGCAAAGGGCGGGCAGGCTGGGCTATGAAACCCAGCTTGTTCGCCCTTGTGGTTTTTTGGGAAAAACATTTCGCCTTGTCCCGGAACATCCATGTGGTTGTCGTCCCGACAGTGGGCAAGAAAATACGCACCCTGAGTGGGCGGAGGAGTGTGCGTAGGAATGGTGGTGGGGGCAGTTTGAGCGCCCGGAAAAACGTGTATTGTAATTTTTTTTCAAAAAAATTGTTTATGCATATAAATCAATAGTCTGAGTTTGAAATTCTTGGACAAAATACGGCTGAGTATCGGAGGCGTCGGGACCGAAAGGTTGACGTGGCTGATCTTTTATTTATCGTTAAGAGTGGTGCGTCGATCAATGTTATATTTTACCCCCTGACTAACTACAAAATGTCTATTTTTGACATATCTGATATATTCTTGTAGGGTAAAACTTAGGACATTTGCTTAATCATGGTCTGGCAGTGTTTTTCAGGCGCCCTTTGGATGCTGCTACAACATACACTGTTGTTTGATTTATTGCATATCCATATCAATGTACTATTTCAAATTATCATCAGATTGACTCTACGACAGTTGAAAATCAACAACCGGCTCTACTATTACTGTTAGTGACATGCCAAATCATACAGAGTGCAATACACAATCTGAGGACTCACCTGCCTATGGGAAGTCCTTGGTCACGATCCCATGCGGACTTCGTGACCGGGTTCCTTTAGCGTTGTCATAATATCTCATCTACAGGGGTGGCCCGATCGCCGGACGGCGATGGGTCTGTCGTTTCTTTAAACGGAGTAACTATGGGTAAAATCCGCGTAGAAAATTTATACAAAATATTCGGCAACAAGCCGAATAAGGCTCTTGGAATGCTCAAGGATGGTCATGACAAGCAGTCCGTTCTTGACAAAACCGGTATGACTGTTGGCGTAGACAATGCGTCCTTCACCATCGAAGCCGGTGAAATATTCGTTATCATGGGACTGTCCGGTTCGGGCAAGTCGACCATTGTACGAATGCTTAATCGGCTGATCGAACCGACCTCGGGGCGTGTTCTGGTTGACGGGCAAGACGTTACAGCTATGGATCAGGATGAACTGGTCCGTTTCCGCCTGCACAACATGAGCATGGTCTT
>MDTD01115313.1_pt1 | contig 73485 bp, 46 predicted proteins | sample 811221 | NCBI WGS metagenome assembly MDTD01 (sample SAMN05326646, study PRJNA326480) | marine metagenome | isolation source: seawater | place: Pacific Ocean: South West | collected 2011 | reverse complement strand
TTTGGTGAGAAAGCGCTCTAAAATGGTGGAGACCCTGGGATGACAAGAGATGATCACTTCAGCCCCGGCTGCTTGAAGTGATTTCGCGATGTGCCATCCGAAGCCCACATTGTCGGCGATTCCGGTGACGAGTGCTTTTTTGCCTTTAAGATCAATAATTTGCATGATTCGACCCTTTGCTGGTGAAGGCGCTGGTGCCTGTGTCAGAAGGCTTTCAGCCTTTTTTCCAGCAATCAACCTCCTTTGGGTTCGAATTTTTGCGTACTGCGTTAGGAAAACGCTAATCTCAGGCTCCATTTACCAGAAATGTCTCTATTAAGGTTGGTGCCATGCAGTTTTGGATCCGCTCCCTTTATGTTTTTTTGGCCCTTTGTTGCGCGGGCCCCAATGCCCAAGCAGAAACCACTGGGGACCTGTCCAACCTTTCGGATGCTGAACAACAGGATCGGCTATTTGATAGCTCTGACCCGAGGGCCAAGCAGGGGAAGGTGATTGGTTCACGCGGGATCAACCCGGGTTGGAAAAACCGATGGGTCGCGGAGCGCTCACCCAACATTTATGGTCAGACGGGTTTGATTCGAATCAACAGCGCACGTGCAGGCAAAAACGGTTACTTCGATATTGGCATTCATGCGCGAACTTTCATGACCGATGATTTCATTTTACAGGGGGCAGATACCAACACCTATGCGGACCAAAGTATTACATTTGGTTTTTCGGTTTGGGACGCGTTGGAGGTGGGTTTTGCCACGCGCGCGGCCAGCAATGAGAACTCCTTATTAACGCCAAGGGTGACTTTCGCTGTGGGTGATTTTGCCACGTCGATCAAATATGCATTTGATTTGGATCCAGTGGTATTGGCAGCGGATGTTCGCGGCTTTTTGCCCGCGGGGTCGGATCGGGTCGGTATTGCTTTTGACCAAATGTCGTTGACCGGTTCTTTTCTAGCCACGTTGGATCTTTATCAGACCATGAACTTCCCCTTGCGGGCTCACACAAATATTGGTTACGCATTTCAAAATTCAAATCGGACTTTGCAGTTGAGCGATGTGCATCTCGATAATGCCAGCCACTTCGTCACGCTCACCACGAATCAATGGTATTACGATCAAATTGTTTATGGCATTGGTATTGAAGCACCTCTGCCTTACGTGACGCCATTCATCGAATTTTTTGCTCATACCCCCGTTAACGTGGACCGTACATTTGATTACCTACAAGACAGCGTCATCACTTTGACCCCCGGAGCCCGTCTGTCCATTGGTAGAGGTTTACATATTGATACGGGCGTGGACCTTGGGGTGGGCGGCTTTAATGCCATCCAGGGGCAACCCATCAATCCGCAATGGGCTGCTCAGCTCGCATTGGCCTACACCTTTTCTCCCTTTGTTGCAGAAACGCAGGTGGAGGTCAGAGAAAAAGAATGGTCCATGGGTAAGATCTCGGGTTGTGTGGTGGATGCCGAGACTGAATTGGCTGTCCAAGAAGCTTATCTCGAATTTGTTGGGGCAGAACTACCGAGAATTGTGGTTAACGAAGATGCTTGTTTTACCTCTCCATTATTGCCAGGAGGTGAGATCGCATTGAAGGTCAGACACCCCGATTACAAAATGGGCATGGTCAAATTACAAGTGGTGCCTCAGGGGAATGAAAGTTACCAGCTCCCACTCGTGGCTGCGCCTCGGTTTGGACGATTCTACGGAACGGTCACCAATTTTCAGGACGAGCCACTCAAGGCCGATTTACGAATTACCAACAAAAAAGGCGATTCCTTTATCATTAAAGCTGAGGATGGCACCTACGATACCTCATTACGGCCCGGCACCTACCAAGTGGCCGTTAGTGCTAATGGTTATCTGAAAAAAGGGGCGGCGATTCGTATCGATCCCACTTCGAGTACCATCGATCACTTTATTTTACGTGAGATACCGAAAACCAGATTGTCGCGTCTCACCGATGACATGATCGAAATCATGCAAGTCATCCCGTTTGAATTCAACAAGAGCCGGCTCCTCAAAGCCGCTTCATTTATTTTGGACGATGTGGTTGATGTGATTTTGAGTAACCCATCCATTGGGCAGATTTTGATTGAGGGGCACACTGATAATGTTGGAGCGGAAGAATACAACTTGGAACTGTCTCAAAAGCGGGCCGCCGCGGTTCGTGATTATCTAATCGAAGCGGGTATTCCAGCGCAACAACTCGGGGCAAAAGGTTATGGCTCCTCCAAACCCGTGTCCTCTAATGATTCGGCCTCGGGTCGGGCGAAGAACCGTCGTGTCAATTTTGTTATTGTGAAACCTGAATCACCCGTGCAAGAAGAAAGCACCCGTGAACAATAAGGGGGAACCCTTGGAACAACACAAAATATGGTAGAAGATAAAACAACATTATTTAGATTGCCTGGTGGCTTGATGGGAGAACTCAAGTGCACTGTGGGTGTTCGCCAAGGTGAATCATTTTCATTATCGGCTGGTACGTTTACGATTGGCCGAGGGGAGAACTACGATCTGGACCTTTCTGCAGAGGCTGGGGTTTCAAAATTACATGCGAAAATAACAGCTGAAAACGAGATGTACGTTTTGATTGATAATGAAAGTCGAAACGGAACAATGCTTAACGGCAAACCCATCTCGCGTGCTGTTCTGACGCACGGTGATAACATTCGTATCTGCGGTTGTTCTTTGACTTTTTTCTCTTTGGGCAGCACAGGTGTCCACGAGGCTGGCATTGAGACGGCGTCTCAATTGGTGAACCAGGCATCATCTGTTGATGCGGGGCCTTCCAACTTTCCGCCACTCACTGAGGAAGCAAGAAATGAAACGGACGCACTATCAGTGCCGGCGACTGATGGAGAGGAACCAGAGTTTTATTCTGATGATCTTCACGCAGTGGACGATAATGCCGATACCATTCAGCCCGTGCATCGTGACGAAATTCTTACCGACCAAAATGCCGGAGAAGATTCATTAACGGTTCAGGCCGCTATGGTGGGTAAAGGCAAAGAGGACCTTGAGCTAACGGCCACCTTGGCACAATTGCGAGATCCAAAAGTTATGCAGCCCGATCGAACCGTTCAACATCAAGATATGGTTCCTAAATCCAGTAAACCATCGCCAGGGGACGTTGCTGCACCGGCTGCATCCGGCTCAAAAGGGTCAGGTACGAAATCATTTGTAGCGGGCATTGTTTTGGTATTTGGTCTGTATGGGGTTTGGCACTTCGTGCCACAAGATATCAAAACGGTTTTGTTCGAGGGCGTGTCAGAAGCAGAAAACGAACCGGCTGCTGATTCACCCAAAGCTCAGGCAGAAGAGGGCGCAGCGAACAAGGAGACCGGGTCCAATGTTGCAAACAACCTCCCTTGGATTGAGGTGAAGGCGTCGGCAGCCCAAGGACCGGTTATTCGGTCTCCGGCATCGGGTGTGGTCAGTGATCTAAAGGTGACCGCAGGAAACGAGATCGTTAGAGGGCAAATGTTGTTCGTGGTGCGAAACAGCCGAATGTCTTCGGACATTGAAACGGTCAAATTAAGTATCAACAGTCTGGAATCCTTGGCAAAGAATTCCGATACGCGTGAAATTAAAGAAACACTGGCTGAAGAGAAAGCCAAGCTACGATCGCTCCAAGAGCAACAAAAAGTAGTGGTGAAGGCGCCCAAAGGGGGAACGGTAAAAAGCGTCAAAGTGACGTCTGGCGAGGGGATTCGTAAAGGTACTGTCGCCATTACCTTGCGCTCTAAATCACGAATCCTCAGGTACAAAATACCGACCGAGCAAGCCACTGGTTTCGATAAAGACGTCTCCGTTGAAGTTCGCGACGGTTCCGGAAAGGTCAGCCCAGCTACCATTTCATCGAAATCCGGAAAAAATGGAGAGGTTTTCGTAACCCTAAAAAGAGAGGGTAAAGGCGCCATCGAAGCGATTCGTTTGGTGCCTGCCAAATAAAATTTAATCGTTCGCTTGATTTTGGGATGTGACGTCAATGGTACCATCAGCGCTCACAGAAATGGTGATGTCCCCTTGGCTGTGGTTCATTTTTTCATGGTTTGTTAAAGTGTGACCACAGGTTTCAGGGTCGGGGCCACCTCCCGTGATCCAGATACTTTCCACATGGTTGAGTAGCCGTTCAACAACGTCAGGATGTGGGTGGCAATAGGCGTTGTGGGTGCCTGCACTCAGAACGGCAAGGCCTGGGTTCCAGTTTTCTAGGGCGGTTTGGGGGGTACTGGTCAACGAGCCATGGTGTGAGACCCGCAACACATCTAGGACCCCGGTTTTGGCAGAGAGCGGGCTTTCCAGGTCGGTTGTATCTAAACCGCCACCTGTGAGGTCCCCGGCGATGAGGATTTTTCGATTGCCATAGCGTATCAGGAGTCCGACACTTTTTTCATTTTCATCAATTTCATTGGCAAAGGGGCCGTCCCCTAAATCGCCATCGGATGAAACAATATCAATCTCAATTTCTCCAAGTTGAAAGGTGGTGCCGGCGTAAGCGCGTTCGAAAGGGTAGGCTAATAAATGGCGAAAACGGCTGCAGGTTTGACTGGTGCAAGACCCATCGTCGTCTGGGCCGTAAGTTGTTGGCGGGACCCGGTCATCGCCTGTACCAGCCGTTCCATCATCGCCCATAAGATAATGAACCAGTCCGCCCAAGTGGTCCGCATCGTGGTGAGTGAGTACCACTGCATCTGGCTCGCGGTCAGTATGGGCCGCAATGGCCTGCGTTAAAGTTCGATCGAGAAAGTTCGGGCCGCCATCAATGAGGAGGGTCTCCCCAGTGGGGGCAATAATCAGGGTCGCATCGCCTTGTTCCACATCCAAAAAGATCAGTCGCAAGGTTCCGCCCAACAGCTGAACCGCTTCGGGCAAGATCGCACTGGCATTGTTAAGAGTGGCCACCAAATCGTAGGTGTCGGCTGGGGCACTGGCCGGAATGGAGGCTGTTGCTTGTGAAGGGGATTCCACCACAATATTTCCCAGTGATATTTTGAGCCCTGAGGCTTCCAAAGCCAGCTGGAGCTGGTCATTAAAGCCATTTCCGGTGATTTGAAGTTGTGTTGCGGTTAAAGCTGCGGTTTGCCCTGGATTCACGGAATGGAGTTCCAAAGGGGTGCCGCACGCCAGGGTGCAAAGCAACATACTAAAAATAAATGTTTTTTTGTTCAAAAGGACCGCCATCTTGGGGTGTGAAGCCGTCTGAAATGTGCTAGGGAATTATATCATGAGATCGATCAGATTGGCCCAGTTTCGTCGCACAATCCTTGGGGCCCTTTTGGGGGCACTTCCGCTGTGTTTTTGCGCGGAAAGTGGGTTGGCCAAACTGAACAATGCACCCGTCTTTCAAAGCGTTTCTTGGCAATTGCCCAACGAAGCGTTTTTGTCCGTGGCGCTGCATCCCCTTCAGGCAGAAACGGCCTTGGTGGGGGGCGAGACCGGTATCTATCGAACCACCGATGGCGGCAGAACCTGGGAGCGGGTGTTGTTTCTCGGGGCGAAACAACCTCAAAACAACGCATTTATCCAGCAGGTGCAAGGCGTCACGCCGCCTCCCGCGGAACAGAATTCCTGGTTTGACGAAGACATTATCGAGGAGTTCGACGATTTGCTGGGCAACGTGGCACAAGAGAGCATCGACGAACAAATGCCCGCCGGTGATTTCCAAGACACACCAGCTCCCGCGCCAATGCAGGGCTCACTGCAAACGCCACTTCTCAACCCACTCCAACCTTCATTGCTCACCGTGACCATCGAGCCAAGGCTGGATGGTGTTTTTCAGTTGGTTTGGCCATCGCAAGCCCCCAATTTGGTGTTGGCCGCCACGCACTTCGGTCTTTATTTCAGCCAAAATGGAGGCTTGTCTTTCGAACGCATGGATTTGGGCGGGGCCGCAGACAGCCCAGCCTATTCTGTGGCTCTGGTGAGTGCTGATCCTTTGAGAGTGGTGGTGGCCCAGCTGACCCAAATGGTATTTTTTGATGGGGAAGAAGAGCGGTTACGGGAGATTCAAGGCGGTCTTCCGGGAGTGCAGTTCCAAATGGTGACGCCATTAGATGGTATGAAACGGGGATGGGCCAAAAGCGCGACTGACCTCTATGAAATCGATGGTTATCGGATGCGCCGACGTTTGGTGTTGACCCAGAGCAATGCCTTGGCCATGGGTCAGGATCCAGGCGGGAATGCGATGGTGGCGGACGGTAATATTCTTCATCTGATTCCGCGTAATGCTCAGGCACAGCATCGAGAATACCTTTGGCCCTTTGAGACGATCGAACGTATCGACTACGCCAATGGATGTGGTGACGGCTGGTTGTTTATCACCACGGAGGGCTGGATTTGGGTGGACACCGATGATCTTGGGGTTTTCAAAAAGATCAAGAAAGGCAGAGACCAGATTTCAGAATTGCTTTGCGTCGAAGAAAATAAGGTGAGCCACGTTTGGGCCGTGGGCCCTTATGGGGTTTACCGCGAGCTTTCCGCCACCAAACAGGCAGGCATGAGTCCAGAAAGACTCATGGCCCGCTGGCAGCAGGAGCCCACCTTAAGTCAGGTGGGTGCATGGGGTTTGGCCGCCAGCCACAAATCCTTCGATTTGCCGATGCAGCATTTGGATCGGGCCCACACGGCTGCTTACTTGCCCGAATTGATCGTTAATGTCAGCTGGGGCTTTGATGGGCAGGAACGGGCCGTGGTTGACCTTTTGCCCGAGCAGAAATCAGATTTGGAAGATCTGGGCTTTGATACCGAGGATTTAATGCTGAGTCCCGTGCAGAATTCTCTGGGGCTAGATGAGAACAACCCCTGGGGCCGAGGTCGTGAATTCAGGGCTTTTGCTTGGTTGAGATGGCGTTTTGAAGAGGTTTCGTTCTGGACCACATCTTGGCAGCAAGTGATTAGGTTGCAGCCTTCGGTCTTCGCCGCGAGGCAAAAACGCCTGCGCAAGCTGAAAGAACTGTACGAACAGCGCAGAACTGCTCAAATCAGCACGTTAAGGCGGGCCAGAGACCCCTTAGAGGCCGAATTATGGGTGCTGCGCGTGGAAGAATTGTCCGCCCAAATCGATGGGTTAACGGGCGGCGCCTATATGAGAGCTTTACAGGAGATGAAGTAGATTGAACGCCATAAATCCACTTTTGACCCGCTGCAATTTCGGATACCCTACTGGGGTGATCTGCACGAGAGGAAGACTATGAGTATTAAGAATTGTCTGTCTGTTTTGAGCGCGATTTTCCTTACGGCCACGCTCTTTGTGAGTTTACCGGTGGTCGCAGAAGGCAAGTTGGATTTGAATCGCGCCAATGCTGAGCAACTTGAAAAATTGCCCGGTATTGGAAAAGTGCTGGCAGCGGAAATCGTCGCTGATCGCAGTAACAATGGTGCGTTTGAAAGTGTTGAGGATTTGTCCCGCATCAGTGGCATTTCATCTCGCCTCATCGCGAACATTTATGATTTGGTTTTCGTTAGAGCCAAGGGGAAGAAACCTCAAAAAGATGCCGCTAACGTTCAAAAAATTAAAGAGCGCTTTAACCGCGAACCCAGTATCAAAGAGGTTCGCGATGTGGCCATAGAATACGCTCGAGCCAATCCTCAGGTGATTGATTCCTGGCGTGCAAGAGCGCGCAACTCCGCACTATTGCCAGAAGTACGAACCCGGTTCGACTCTGATTATGATGACGGCATCACCACCCGTCGCGAATCGGGCGAAGCAGATGTGGTTACCGATCGCAATGGTGACAATCTGGGGTTTGAGGTGAGAGCAACATGGGATCTCAACTTTTTGGTCTTTCATCCGCAAGAAATGGCAGTGGCCCGAGAGGCGGTTCGTTTAACCACACTAAGGGACAATGTTGTCGATGAAGTCACACGTCGGTTTTACGAGCGTCGCAGATTAATGGTGGAAAATGCCTTGTCTCCAGTCTACGATGATATGGAGCGCATGCGCAGAGAATTGCGACATCAAGAGCTGACCGCGGATTTGGATGCGCTCACGGGTGGTTGGTTCACCCAAGAATTAGGAAAGCGCGGACTGGAAAATAAATGAGCCATTTTTTGAATCATAGGCGCGTTACGGGTGCCATCTGCCTCGTGCTTGCCCTGGCTGGGGGATGCTGGTCTGAGCTGGAGGCAGAGGGCGACTACGACCCTCCTCGCGTGATTGAAATTTTGCCCGCCTCGCCCGTGTTGGCCATTGATGGCGCGCTGGAGGTGCGTTTTTCCGAGTCGCTGTTCGCAGAGAACGTTAACTCAGACAGCGTGGTGATCGTGGAGCGGGCCTTGGTGAACGAGACGTTTATTTCAGATCTCGATAATCCCCCACTCATCGATTCACGACAAGATGATGTGGTTCCGGTGCAGGTTTCATTGACTCAAGGCAACACCACCATCTCGGTGTCGCCTTTGATTCAGCTGACGCCATCAATGAACTATGCCCTTCTCATTTCTTCTGACGTTCGTGATGAGGCGGGGAACCCATTGGTGGGCGCTGATGGCTTGCGCGCTCATTTTCGGTATGATTTTTCCACCGATACAGGTGCGCCGACCATGGTTTCTAACGACGTGAACCAAGAAGGATTTACGCTGGTGGCCCCCAACCGCAAACGTTTTCAAGTTCAGTTCGATCAGCCGGTGGTGCTGTCTGATTTAGGGGCTGTGGCTTTCGAAACGACCACGTCCAATGCGAAGATACCATCCATCGAAAGCCTCCGAATGGACGCCACGCAGACCCATCTCACCCTTTTGTTGGCGCCGGACGCCCAGGGCTGTGACATCTTTTCATTTGGGAGCCAGTACCAATTGGTATTGACCACTGGAATCGTGAATGAGGCAGGCTTGTCCATGGAGTCTGAACGCATCGACTTCGAAACTGGAACTGCCTGCGAAAGGAATGGGGTCATGCTCCTCAAAGAGCCAGAGGTTTTGGCCGAAGAAAGCAATGCCGAGTTGCTCATTTCTGCGTCGAGGCCTGTGGTCGCATCAGTCTATTACGGCGACGATGCAAGCAATTTGGCTTGCGTGGGGAACACCCCTTGTCCGGTCCAGGGAACCAACAATGTATTCGCTGACAACGCCTACCAAGTGGTGGTGCAAATCGAAAACTTGCTGGTGTGGACGAACTACAGTTACCGCGTGGTGGTTGAAGATGATTTTGGGTTTGTGGCGCAAGTCTCCGGGACTTTCCTCACCGAGGCGCTTCCTAAGATTGCCATTAACGAAGTGATGGCCAATCCTTCCACCTCATCAGAGTCCAACGGGGAATACATCGAAATCTACAATCATGGGGTGGAAACCTACGATTTGGCTGGTTACGAGATCCGACTCGACGGTGGTGCCGACGAAGGCGGTAAAACCTGTGTCTTGGCCGAAAATGCCAGCGAATGGATCATGCAGCCGGGCGATTATTGGGTGCTGACACCTTCCAGCTTTGATGCTTCCAACTATAGCGGCATCGATGCAAACAAAGTGGTTTCAGTGACGGGTGCTTGGTGTACCTTGGTGAACAGCCGCAGTCAGCCGGTGGTTCTGTTCGACAACCGAGGTCGAAAACTGTCTTCCTTTGGCGGATGGTTTGTGGCCAGCGAAGACGGTCGCAGTGTGGAGCGTATTTCCGCTGCCGCCGCCGACCTTGAAGACAACTTTTGTTTTTCCCGATTGGATACTGGCCCTTCACCAACCCAAGAGAATGGGGTCTCCAGTATTGGGTGTGATGAGTAAATGAGATGTGGGTGGGGGCTGAGCAATGGGTCTCAACCCGTCATGCGGATCACGCTGTGCGGTTCAAAAAATGACGGTCCATGAGCATACAGAAAAAATCATAATGGGAATCGATCCTGGCTCACAAAAGACAGGATGGGGTTTGATATCTCTTTGTCCTCGACGCAGAACCATCACCCATGTGGACAACGGTGTGATCATGCTGGACAAAGATGAGCCATTGGTGGAGCGTTTGGTGGATTTATCCGCGACTTTGTCTCGTTTGGTTAAAAAGTATCGACCCCATGAAGCCGCGGTCGAGGATGTTTTTTTAGCGAAGAGTGCCAAATCAGCCTTGATTCTTGGACAAGCTCGTGGGGCGGTGTTGGCCAGTGTGGGTTTATGTGGTGTCCCCCTAACAAGCTACAGTTCCACTCGGGTGAAATCGGTGGTCACGGGTCAGGGCAAGGCACAAAAAGACCAAGTGGCGCTTTGGGTGTGTCAGCACCTCGGTTTGCCCGAAGTCCCTTTCGAAGATGCTGCTGATGCCTTGGCTGTTTCGATTGCCCACGCCCTATCACTTTTGAGCCCAACCCCAGAACAAGTGTCCTCAACCACAAGCCCCCGAAAGAAAAAGGGAAATTCCCGTCGCTCTTTAGCGGCCTTGGCACGCCAGCAAGGCAAGCTTTAAACCTGTCTTTTTCCTCAAGTGATCTTGCGAATTGTGTCGATAAATTAGGGTGAAACCCAGTCGAAAAAGGACCGATTTCGTTGCGCTTTTGGTTAAAAACGCGCCAACTCCTTCATAAAGTTGGTGAATTTAAATCGACCCCCTCCCAAAAAAGCCCACCAAAGCCCCCTGTTTTAGGGGGACAAAATGCCACTAAGGGTGCTACCACTTCCATAAGGGCGACTTTATGCCACCTGGGTGATAGCTTGACGACTTTGGCCTTACATACACGACCGGTATTTAGGTTGACCGCCATGGAAAAAATGCGCGCTCATGAACGACGCACCACTTCCTGGTTGGTGATTTTGTTGCTCACGGCCTTTTGCTGGAGTCAACACGCCGGGGCGAACGATGGTGAAGCGCCGAACCCCGATTCTGATGGCGATGGTTTGCAGGATGTATGGGAATTGCAATACGCCCCTGATTTGACCATTTTGAACTCGAGCAACGACCCTGACGAAGATGGCGTCCTCAACTTGGATGAATACGAAGCGGGAACGAATCCCAGAGTGGCCGACAGTGACTACGATACGCTGGATGATGGCGTCGAAATTGCGGACGCCGCCTTGGATCCATTAAAGCCGGATACCGATGGTGATTTGCTGGGAGACGCGTCTGAGGTGGGTTTAGGGACACGGCCGGACCTCGCTGACAGCGATAACGATGAGCTTTCAGATTACATTGAAGTGGCCTTAGGCCTCGACCCGCTCGACCCGGATTCGGATAATGGGTTCATTAATGACGGTGTGGAGGTGATGCTTCATCAGACCGATCCTCTCGATCCTGACGATGATAAATATGACCCCGATGAAGATGGGCTCATTTTATCTGTAGAGCTCTTGTTGGGAACGAACCCCATTGAACCCGATACCGATAACGACGGTCTAAACGATGGTCAAGAAGATGCGAATGCCAATGGCATTTGGGATGAAGGACTCGAAACGAACCCGTTGGATTCAGACACCGATGGTGATCAGTCCAGTGATGGGCAAGAAGCCAATTCGCTCGGCTCCGACCCCCTCGACCCAGATACAGATGAGGATGGTTTGGAAGATGGATTTGAAGTCGCCAAGAGGGTCGATTTGGGACATCATTGTTTGAGTCCCACGCTTCCTGATTCAGACTTCGACGGCCTCTCGGATTTTGAAGAGATCAATGGCCCTTTTCCATCGCATCCCTGTGATCCAGACTCCGACGACGATGGTATCTGGGATTTGGTTGAAACGCACCCTTCGGTCAACCCGCCCATGAACCCATTGAGTCTCGATTGGGACCCGGTGACCCATCCTGATTCTGATGGCGATGGTTTGCTCGACGTCTATGAAAATGTTTTGGGCACCGACCCTTTTAATCATGACACCGATGTGGATGGCCTTGACGACGCTGAAGAACGGTTCCCACTAAATGACGGTTTTGAAACTGACCCGCTTGATGGCGATACCGATAACGATGGTATTCTCGACGGGAATGAAGGCGGGATTCTGACGAACGGGAAAGTCGAGGGGGGGACCGATCCCACCGATGATGATACCGATGATGATGGGGTGGAAGATGGTATCGAAATTGGTTTGGCCGACCCAGAGTGTTCATTACAATTTGATAATACGGGCGCTGCCATTTGTGTGGACTACACGGGGCCGAAAAACATGGATGAAGACCCGACCAACAATACCGATCCCTTAGATGACGATACAGACAACGATGGGCTGAAAGACGGCGATGAAGATATCAATAAAGACGGTGCCATGGATCCAGGTGAAACCGATCCGGCTTCGGCTGACACCGATGGTGACCAACTGAGCGACGGATGGGAACTCCAGTATAATGTTATGAACTCCACCTGTTTCTTAGGCTGGTTGAGTCCCATTAATCCTGATGATGCTGATGATGATGCCGATGACGACGGCTTAACAAATCGGGAAGAACACGATTTATTCAAGATAGAAAACGGTCAAGTGATACCGAACCCAACGCATCCGTGTTTGCCAGACACTGATGCGGATGGTCTTCCAGACGGCAAGGAAGCTTTGGGCCAATACGCCACCAGTAACAACTTTGGCGGTGGCACAGACCCCAACAATGTGGACACAGACGGTGATGGCATTTGGGACGGCCTCGAAGACAGTGACCGTGATGGGTTGTGGGACCCCGGTTTTGAAAGCAATCCTGCTTTCCCTGATAGCGATGGAGATAATGTCCCAGACGGGGTCGAAGATGCGAATCAAAATGGTATCGTAGATATCGGCGAAACCGATCCCGCCAATGCCGATACCGATGGGGATGGGCTTGATGACGGTGAAGAACTTTACAGCTACGGGACCAATCCCAACTCGCCAGACAGTGACGACGATGGCATCTTAGACGCTGTTGAAGTTTCCAGACTGGGGGATGCTGACCCCACCACTCACACGAATCCTTATGTAGCGGATACCGATGGGGATGGTTTGACTGACGGGGAAGAAGACCTCAACTTTAATGGTCTTTGGGAACCAGAGAATGGCGAAACGAACCCATTGGATCGCGACACAGATCACGATGGACTGGGTGATGGGCTTGAGAGAGGGCATCCGTTCTTAGACGGAGACCCTGAAACGGTGACCGACCCACTCAAGCAAGACACCGACGATGATGGCATCTGGGACAGTATTGAGGATATCGATGGGGATGGAGCGCGCCAAGCCAATGAGACGGACCCTGCCAATCCGGATACTGACGGAGATAACATCAATGATTTAGAGGAAATCGGCCCTGATTTAAGCATGCCATTGGATGATGATGACGACCGTCTCATTAACGCGCTCGATTCAGACAGCGACAACGATACGATCATGGACATTCATGAGGCCGGAGATGATGACATCATGACTGAGGCCGTAGATACCGACAATGATGGAATCCCTGACTATCGTGATTTGGACTCGGATGCTGATACACTGCCAGACGCCATGGAGGCGGGTGATATAGACCCTGCTTCAGCACCGTTGGACACCGACAATGATGGTATTGCAAACTTTCAAGATGTTGACTCTGATTTTGATAACATCTCAGACAAAGATGAGGCCGGTGATGAAAACAGCGCCACATTTCCTTTGGATTCAGACAACGATGGCATTCCCAACTATCTAGATAGCGATAGTGATAATGACAAGATAGCAGACCGTGATGAAGCTGGGGATATGCTTCTAGACACGCCGCCCGCTGATCGAGATAACGATGGGTTTGTGAACTACCTGGATTTAGATTCAGACAACGACGGTCTTCGCGATGAAGATGAGGCCGGCGACACAAGTCTTCTGACCCCGCCTTTAGATACCGATAACGATAGTGCTGCCAATTATCTCGATGAAGACAGCGACGACGATGGTGTGTCTGACCAAATGGAAGACACCGAAACCCTGACCGACCCTTATGAGAACGACACGGACAGTGATGGGCTTAACGATGGGCTAGAGATTCAAGCGAATTGCGATCCACTTGACCAGGACAGCGATGATGATGGCGTCATGGATGGTTCTGAAGGGGTGACCGATTTGGATGGCGATGGCTTGGTGCGCGCCTTAGACCCTGATTCTGATAATGACGGTATCTTTGACGGCACTGAGATAGGGGTCACGCAAAGCATTGAAGCCACCGTCTACAACTCTTCATTTACAGAACGTGAATATCAGATCGCCGGGACCACTGTTGCAAATGGCAACTTTGAAATAGACCAGGATCCTTCTTCGCAAACAGATCCTACAAAAGCGGATACCGATAACGACGGTCAACGCGATGGGGCTGAAGACCCCAACCACAATGGGCGCGTGGATGGTGGAGAAAGTGACCCCATGGCCATCAGCGATGTTTCGAACATCTCCGACCAAGACAACGATGGCCTCACCGATGCCGAGGAACTCCACTTGGGTGTTCTTAACAGTGATGGTGATTTGGATGATGATGGGATTCCAGATGGTCAAGAAGACAATTGGCGAAATGACAGTGATCTAGACGGTGTACCCAATTATCTTGATCCCGATTCCGATAATGATGGCTTGCCTGATGGCCTAGAGGACGGTCTGGCTTCTTTGGCTTTGCCTGCCAGCACAGAGGCTCGCGTTCGTAATTACCGGCCCGATCTTGATACCAACACTCGCACCTTCATGTTGGTCCCTGATACCGATGGCGACACGAAATTAGACGGCCAAGAAGATGTGAATTTGAATGGCAGGGTTGATCCAGGTGAATCGGATCCTCTGGATGATACCGATGATTTAAGTTTGGTGCCTTTGGATACGGATGGTGATGGTCTCGCAGACAACACCGAAGACGTGATCCAGACAAACAAGCTGGATTCTGACAGTGATGATGATGGCATACCCGACGGTGAAGAACTCAATGGTACCGTTGACTTGGATATGGACGGTCTCGCTGGCGCTTTAGATCCAGATTCGGACAGTGATGCTTTACCGGACGGTATGGAAATAGGCTTAACCCAAGGGGTGCCCGCTTCGGGGCAAAATTTGGGAACGAACGAAGCCCGGGGACACTTCATTGCTGACCTTGACCCCACCACCACCACCAATCCGTTTATTCGGGATTCCGATGGGGCAGGGGCTCATGATGGAGAAGAGGATTGGAATCGCAATGGACGGGTGGACTCACAGGAGACGGACCCACAGCATTCCGATGATGATGAGCAAAACTGCATTGATACGGACACCGATGGCTTATGTGATGACTTAGAGATCTCAGTGGGGACGAACCACCTTGACGGCGATAGCGATGATGATGGTGTCGAGGACGGTGACGAAGACGACTGGGCCTTCGATGCGGATGGCGATGGCTTTATTAATGCGAAAGATTTTGACAGTGATAACGATTATTTACCGGACGCCGTTGAAAAAGGAATATCGTCGGCTTCGAATTTTACGGATGTATCTCTCAATCTATTTTGGCCCGATGGTGACCCCAGCACATTGTCTTGGATGCAGTTGCGAGACAGTGATAACGGAGGGGCTTTTGACGGTGAAGAAGATCCAACCCGAGATGGAATTATCGGTGAAGGCGAAACTGACGCCAATGACCCATCAGATGACATGTTTGCGAATATCGATGTGGACGGGGATGGCCTGCGTAACAGTGAAGAAGATAAAAACCTAAACGGCCAAGTCGACCGCGCACTGGGTGAAACAGATCCCTTTGATGCTGATAGTGATGATGACAACATTCATGATGGTGAAGAAGTCGGTCCAGATTTAGAAAATCCTTTGGATTCGGATTCAGATGGAACCATTGATGCGTTAGATGCCGACAGTGACAATGACGGCATTGCCGATGTCCATGAGGCAGGGGATGACGATTTAGATACCGCGCCGCTGGACAGTGATGCCGATGGAACACCTAATTACTTGGATCTGGATTCCGACGACGATACCATTTCGGATGAGCACGAAAATGAAGGGGCTGAGACCGGTACTGTTTTAGATACGGACCTAGACGATACCCCCGACTTCTTGGATACAGACGCTGATGGCGATGGGATCAGAGATATGGTTGAGGCGGGTGATGAGGACCTTGAAACACCGCCCGTTGATAACGATGGCGATGAAATCCCAGATTTTCAAGACATTGACAGCGATAACGATTTTATTTCTGACACCGAAGAGGCATTTCTGAACCTTACCGATGTCGAAATCACCGATACAGATCAAGATGGAATCTATGACTATTTGGATGACGACAGTGATGGAGATGGTATTTCAGACCGAGATGAGGCGGGGGACGAAGATTTACTTACCTCTGCGGTTGATTCTGACGGTGACAGTACCAAAGATTTCAGGGACCTGGACAGCGATGACGATTTGATTGCGGATGCCATTGAAGCAGGTGATGATGACCTGCAAACAACGCCTGTGGATACGGATGAAGATGGCACCCCAGATTACCTAGACGAAGATGCTGACGAAGATACGATTTCGGATATGGAAGAGGGTTCAGTTGGGACTTTGGGAGAAGACCCGGTGGACAGTGATGAAGATGGTACGCCCGATTATCTCGATTCAGACACCGATGATGACGGTTTGCCAGATGCCGATGAAGTCAGTGACGAAGATGTGAATACGTTAGCGGACGATACGGATGAGGATGGGGTGCCCGATTATCGAGACCCTGACAGCGACAACGATACCATTTCTGATGGAGACGAGGCTTTCTCTGACGAAGGCGGTGATGAAAAAGTAGATACGGATGAAGATGGTATCCCCGACTATTTGGATGAGGACAGCGATAATGATGGCATTTTAGATTTGGACGAAGCGGGCGACAGCACCTGGAGGACGCCGCCTGCGGACAGCGATGATGATGGCATTCCAGATTTCAGAGAGTTGGACTCGGACGATGATGGATTGTCCGATGCGGATGAAGTCGAAAAACACAATACTGACCCGACCAAGATCGATACGGACGGTGGCGGCGCCACGGACTTCGAAGAAGTGAATGACCATAAGACAGACCCCACAGACGCGGCTGATGATTTTTATGGTCAGTTCGAAGAAGGGGCAGTGATCAGCGGTGGGTGCGCATGCTCAGTTCAAGGTGAGCCAGACGCGCGTGCGCCGCTGCGATGGTTGTGGATTCCAATGGTCTTGTGGGTGCGTAGACGGGGGGCGCGATGCACCTGAAACGCGCGCGGCTTTATTGGATTTTGTGTTTAAGTGTTGTGATCGGCTCAGGTGGATTGAGGGCTGCAGCAACCGAAGACGCGACCACTGCTTCCATTCCCGCTTATCAAACAAGTCTGGTATATGATTCTGACGGGGTTTTGGGCCTTCGCGATGTTCAAGTCCTCAAACACCTGACCTTATTCGGCAAAGGTCAGCTCTTACAGCTGACTAACCCGGTTGCGGTGACTCAAAATGGTGAAGTGGTCCGGCCTTTGGTGGGACAAAGATGGGATCTGGGTCTTTCTGGTGCCGTTGGGTTGTTTGATGTGGTTCATTTGGGCGTTTATTTGCCTCTAACGCTTTTTCAAAATGGCGAGTTTCCGGGTTTGAAAGTGGGCGAAGTTGCCCCCGTGGGTTTCAATGACATGCGCTTGGGCATTAAAGGGAAGATTCCCTTGCCAAAATCCCAGCCTTACGAATTAGCGGTGATGAGTGATGTGATTATTCCATCCGGTAATGAAAAGGCTTATATGGGCATGGCCGGCGCTGGTTGGCGAAATGATGTGATCGCGGAATACAGTCTGGCGGGCTTCGGGGCCGTCTTAAATATTGGATACCAAATCCAGCCCACCACAGAGATTTACAACATTGTTGACGATGACAAACTGTTTTACGGCCTTGGCGGGTATGCACGGTTACTCGGCGAGTTGGATGCGGTTGCAACTCTGAACGGTTGGATTTCTGCCACCCGTCCTTTTTACAGCGCCACCGAAAATGGCTTAGAATTCATGGTGGGGCTGCGCTACCGATATGAAAAACCATGGCTCTTTGAAGCCAGTACGGGCCTGCCGGTGTCCAGTGCTTACGGGGTGCCTGTTTCACGCGTATCACTCGGGGCTTCATACACGTATCTGCTCGATCTCGATCGCGATGATGATGGGATTCCTGATTACGAAGATACATGCCCCGATGAGCCTGAAGACATGGATGGCATGGAAGATGAAGACGGTTGTCCTGACTTAGACACGGACGGCGATGGCCTAAAGGATGAACTGGATGGTTGCCCAGAGGAAGCGGAAGATAAAGACGACTTTGAAGACGAAGATGGTTGTCCCGAGCCGGATAACGACGAAGACGGACTTTTAGACAGCGAAGACGAATGTCCGAACGAACCGGAAGATATAGATGACCATAAAGACCACGATGGTTGTTTGGACGAGGACGATGATCAGGATGACGTAGACAATAAAGACGATAAGTGTCCCGATAAAGCCGAAGATATCGATGGGTTCGAAGATGAAGATGGTTGCCCTGATGAAGATAACGATCAGGATGGCATCTTAGATGCCGATGACAAGTGTCCTCTAAAGAAAGAGGACGTGGATGAGTTTGAAGACGATGATGGCTGCCCGGATGAGGATAATGACCAAGACGGTATCTTTGATGCCAATGACAAATGTCCTTTCAAAGCGGAAACCTTCAACGAGTTTGAAGATGACGATGGCTGTCCTGATCAGCGCGTACAAATGGTGATGATCGAGCGTGACAAAATCGTTATTCCACAAAAGATCCACTTTGCATCGGGTAACAATGTGCCCATGGACAAGTCTCGCGCCATCATTGAAAAAGTGGCTGAGTTGCTCGTGAAGCATCCGGAGGTGAAACTCTTAGAAATCCAAGGTCACACCGATATTGTGGGCAAAAAAGAATACAACCTCAAGTTGTCTCAGGCCAGGGCAGAGGCCATTAAAGATATGCTGGTTTCTTTAGGGGTGGATGCCAGTCGTTTGATTGCAAAAGGGTACGGCCCTGAGAAATTGATCGATTACCGAAAAACCAAAAAGGCCCATTACCACAACCGTCGTGTTGAGTTTGTAGTGTTGGAAATGGAGGAGCTTCAACTCTCTGAAGAAGAAGCCAAGCTGTACGAAGAAGAGCGTGCCCGTCAAAGAGCCATCGCTCTCCAGTCGGCAGTCGAGAAAGCACAAAGTGAAAAGAGTAATATTAAGACAATGAAAGTGGGTTTGAGGGACGGTAAAATGTCCATCCACATTCAAGCGCGAGCTCCCATTAGCGAATTGAAAACGAACGCCAAGGTCGGAAAAAAAGGCATCACCATTGAAATTAAAAATGCCAAACTGGGCAAACGCAAAAAAACGTTCTCTCACCGCGGCGTGAAGGCAACGGCAAAACAGGTGAAAAAAGATGTTCAATTCACGTTGAAGTTCAAACGTAACTTTAAATGCAAAGGGAAACCGGTCTTAAAGTCCAGCTCCAAAGGCATTCGAATATTATCGGAGTGCCCTAAAGTGCCCAGGGCGGTCAGGCGAGCGGCCCAGAAGAAAGCGGCCGCTCAAAAACGCATTCGAAGCAAAAGGAAGGGCCGCAGCAAACGCGGAAAAATAAGAAATAAAAAACGAAAGAAGCCAAAAGGCGGAAGAGTCACCACAGAGACCGAGTAAGGGTTAGGGGGCGAAACCGCTTCCTTCAAGCATTTCTAAAGGGGGAGGCGGAAGCTGAGAGTGAAGTTTCTGCGGCTCGGTCCCTTCAAGAAAATACTCAATATAGGCGTTCTCGGGCAGGGCTTTGTGACCGGTATAGTATGGTTCTTCGGCCTGGTTTCGATTCTGGATGGAGTACCCTTCTTCATGAATTCCCGCATCCGGTAACGCTTGTGATTTTGGCTGGAGTTGTTCGAAGACCTGATTAAGCAAGCCCGAGAGAACCGACGCGGGTTTTTGGTCGCCCGTATTCCATGCTCCGCCTTGGCTCGCCGGTGTGTTGCTCAAATCTGCTAAGAGACCGCTTTCTTTGTGGATTATTCTTTTGAGCACGCCTTCTTGCGGTTGAGGGAATGCAACATTTTCTGTGCCTTCCGTTGCCGCCTTCATAAATGACCGCCAAATGGGGAGCGCAGCTCGACTGCCATATTCGTTTTTACCCAAGGTGGTATTGTCATCCATGCCTACATAAACACCGGTCACAAGATCAGGCGTATAGCCGACAAACCAAGCACTGCGAGATTCATTGGTGGTACCTGTTTTTCCTGCAACAGGACGTCCCAATTGTTTGGCTCCTTGTGCCGTCCCATTTTTGACCACTTCCTCCAGTAAGTTATTCATTAAAAAGGTAACTGACGGGCTCAGTGCTTCCACCGGTGGTTGCGTTGGTAACTCCATGGATGGTCCTTGGGGTTGTTTGATCTTTTGAATCAAAGACACGGGTTGGTATTGGCCTTGTGCGGGAAAGATAGCAAAGGCGTTCACTAATTGAATCAGGGTGATTTCGGGAGTGCCCAAGGCGATGGAGAGGTTTCTGGGGAAGGGGGTTTCCTCTGAATGCAAACCTAAAATTTCAGCGAAGTTCAGAAAATCTTTCATGGAGACCAGGCGGTCTAAGATTTCGATGCTACAGGTATTGATGGAGCGTGCCAAGCAGCGACGCAACGAAATGTCACCTCGAAAGGTTTGGTTCGAATTGGACGGTTGCCATTTTTCTCCTGTTTCCGGGTCCACGTACACTCGAGGGGCGTCGGTGATGGTGGTCGCGGGCGTGGCTTTTTTCTGGGCCAACGCCAGGGCATACAAAAAGGGTTTGAGTGCGGAGCCTGGTTGCCGTTTGGCTTGGGTGGCCCGGTTGAATTTGGAGATCTCAAAATTGTAACCCCCCACCAAGGCCAGAACTTCCCGCGAGTGTGGGTCGATGGCCACCAGGGCACCTTGGGCTTTTGGGACTTGTAGAAGTCTGAATTCGGGGAAACCGCGGTACCCTTTGGCTTTAACCAACTGCACGTAGACCAAATCGCCTTTTCTGAGAATGTGCGATGGATGATCAGCGTTTCGGTTGGTCTTTGTTTTTGCCCATTTAAAACCACTGTAGGTCATGAGGCCCTCCCTGGACCCCAGATTGAGGTAAACGGTTCTGTCCTTATCACTGACCTCTGACACTGGGAGGACCAAACGCATTTTGGGTTCCATGGTGGCGGTTTGAATGGCGCGTTGGGCTTGGGCCAACGGGAGACGTAATTGAGAACGGTTCAGTTGTGTTAAATCCCAAATGAGTTGTTTGCTTTCATTGGGACTGCCAAAACGGTCTTTTCTGTCTTTTTCCAAAAGCTGACTGAGTCGTTGTCGTTCATTGGCATCGGGTCGCAGCACCGGCCCTGACCAGCCTCTGCGTTGTTCCAGTGCTTCTAAACCGCTCAATAAACTTTCATTGGCCGCCAATTGCAGCTTGGCATCCAGGGAAGTGAATATTTGGTATCCACCTTCGGTGAGCTTATCGAGATCTTCGATTTTTTTCAGTTGCCGGCGTACTTCTTCAGTGAAGTAGGGAGCGCTTCCAAGATAAGGATGAGAAGGCACCTGGTGGCGAATGGGCTCTGTTTGGGCACTTTCAAAGTCGTCCTGGGAAATCATGTTGTGTCCCAGCATTTGCTCAAGCACGTATTGTCGACGTTCCCTGACGCGCTCAGGGTTGGCATGGGGGTTAATTCGACTCGGGCTTTTGGGGATCGACGCCAACACCGCTGCTTGCCCCAAGGTGATGTCTCGGGCACTCGTTCCGTAATAGGTCAAGGCCGCTTGTTCCACCCCATAGGCGCCTTTGCCGAAATAAATTTGATTGAGATATAAATGTAAGATCTCTTCTTTTGATAGGTTCTCTTCGATACGTTTGGCCAGGAGCATTTCCTTTATCTTACGCGTGTAGGTTCGTTCTGGAGACAAGAAGAATGTTTTGGCGGTCTGCTGGGTGATGGTAGAGCCACCGCGGCGCTTACCCCCAACAAACCTGTATTTGATTTCATTGAGCCCCGCCTTCAGTACTGCCAGGTAATCAATGCCATGGTGCTTGAAAAATGCAGCATCTTCGGCAGCCAAAAACGCGTTGACCAAATGTTTAGGAATGTGTTCGAAAGGAATGACCGTTCGACGTTCCTTGAAATAACGGCCCAGTAATGCGCCATTTCGATCGTAAACATTAGAAACCACTGGTGGGCTGTAGTCTTTTAAAGAGGTGAGTTCCGGGAGGTCAGCGGCGAGCATTTGAACATATGCGGTGCCAGCACCCAAGCCCAGGGCGCCCACAAGAAAGGTCAACAAAGCTAATTTTCGAAAAAGAAAACCCATTTGAATCAGTAGGCCGTAACGGTGATGCTTCCCTTGGGGCCACCGTCTACCAGTAAGTAGATGCCGTAACCAGCACCACCCAAGACGGCGACTCCACCAATCACACCGAGAGTGGTCCACATGATCAGCTTGTTACGATCTTCGTTTTCCATCGCATCGGGTATGGGGGCATTGGGAGCCTCAATCACGCGGGTTTCTTCCGTAGGGCCGGGGTCTGTTTCATCGGGGTAATCCTCATCAAACAGACTGGGACGGCGACGTGTTTTTGCGGGTGCAGGTTCCGCTTCATCCATGTTGGCCCCATCACCATCCCACAGCGAGTTACTTTTTCCTGGCGGCGTAGCGGGTGGGTTTTCTGGGCGCGAAGGAGCCACGGTAGCGGGTTCATCATCCACCTCTGCATCCCACAGAGGTGAGGAAGGCGGGGGTTCAGGCGCTGGTTTGGGTTTGGGCTTTCGTTTCGGCCTTGGTTTGGGCTTGGGTTTTGGTTTTGGTTTTGGTTTTGGTTTTGGTTTTGGTTTTGGTTTTGGTTTTGGTTTTGGCTCCACAATGGGGGCCTCCTCCGCATCTCCCTCTGGCATATCAAAGTCGCCATCCGGCATATCGTCATCATCGGACACGGTGGCAAAGTTGTGGGTGCCTCCCAAGCTTGTTTGTTGGGCCTGCAGGGGGGCGCTGAGTAAGACGGCGATGCTCAAACCGAAGATGTGGAGGGTTGTTTTCATGGCAGCACCTCCTTTTCATCGGTGTAGATGGTAGAGGTCGCTGTGAGTTCGATGCCATTACCACCAGCGAGGGTACTTACCCCACCCGTGAACAATAACTGTCCTGTACCCAGGTTGACGGCGGTGTGCCCGCCACGTTCTTGGCTTAGCATCAAGGCCCCCACATCATTGGCGGGTTCAAATACGGACAGTTGGCTTTCGTCAAAAAGGGCCATGTGTGCGACCGGGGTCAGGTCGAGGCTTCCGAACCCACCTGTGATCATCACACGAGATCCATCTCCAATCGGGGTCGCTTGTCCCATGAAGACGGGGCCCAAAATCGCGAAGGGAGGTGGGTCGGCTGTTTGGGTGTTGCCCACCGAAATGCCGCCCGCGGTACCATGCTCTGGCACATAAACGTACAGGGGGCCGCGAGCAGTGCTGTAGTAATCAGCGGTCGCCAGCTCAAAGCTGCCGTCGTTATTTCGAACCAGGCCTCCAGCGGCGAGTAGGCGGTTGTCATTGTATGCGGCTGTGGCTGCAAAAAACAGATTGCGAGAAGCGGACATGGCTGCAACGGTGAGCAAGGAAAATGCGGAGGCGTTCTGGTCCAAGCGTTCCATTTGGTAAGAGGTCCCCACGGCACCGCCCCAAACGAAGGTGAGTCCCGACGCGAGTTCGAAGGTGCTGTGACCCGCTCGTGCTTGCTGCATCACGGGGCCGGTTTGGCAAACCAAAGACACCTCGTCACATAACGTTGTAGATGAAGTGGCGTTTGAAAGGTTGAAAGGGCTGACGACGCTTTGGACACCGCCGCTGATAATCACCCGTCCAGAACTCAGTGTGGTTGCAGCATGAAAGACACGGGGGCCGCCCGGGTCTTCTCCGAGATTGGTAATGGTCCCGGTGGCAGGGTCGTAAAGCTCGATGGCGCTCAGCATGGCGCCATTCTCAGGAACCAAAGGAAAGGGTTCGTTAGGGTTAATGGTGGCCGAGGACGCACCACCTGTGATGAGGACTGAGCCATTCGACAGGCGTGTGGCGGCGTGAAACATGCGACCTTGCGCCATTTGTGCCACCGTTGAAAAGGCACCAGTTCCAGGATCGAACAATGAAACGGTCGCGGTGGCGGTGAGCGATTTACAGCCTGAGCAGCTGTTGGTTGCTGCCATGGTTGTGGCGCCGCCCACGATCAACACGCTCCCATCATTTAATGTAGTAGCGGTGTGAAAGGCGCGGGCCTCTTGCTCAACCGTGCGGGCACAAGACAGGTCACGAATCCGGCCGAGCAATATGTTGACATTGGTGGTCTGCGATTCCTGGGTGACAATATTGTTCGTACTTCCTCGCCAAATATCGTCGCCAGATGCATTTTTTCCAAAAAGACTCAGGCCGTATGTCTCGCCAATAGAAAGATTGTCCAGCGTGATGCTTTCTCCCACGGGACCTTCCATTGCGACGACATCCCCTTCTGTGTGTGGATAGGCCACAAGTCGCAAGGTTTGAACTTCGTTGGTAAAGGGGCTTTGCAAGTTGGTGGCGGGATCGCACCGACCGGTGAGGGGGCTTTTGAGCACGGAGGCGTTAAAAGCAATGTCGGGTCTGGGACCACAAGCCATCATTAAAATGAGGAAGATCGGCATCGTTCCACTGAGCGTGATCTTTTTTTGTTGTCTCATAGGTCGTTCCATTCTGGCGAAACCCCTCTTTTTTTCGCTACCGCGTTGACACCTTTGGGCTTGTGCACCATTTTTCCCCGAATCCCAAGGGGGAATGGAGCAAATCATGACGGTTGATAAATCCACCAGTGCCACCAAGGCCGCCAGAGAGCGTTTTGAGTCTCGGGAAAGAGCTCGGTTTGGGGGCTACACCGGTCGGGTCAGGGAAGACAAACGCTCACCGGGTGGCCATGAGGTCCTGCTGCGGGTTGGGCTGGATGAAATACCTCCTAATGGACTGAATATTATAGAAAAAATTCCTCAGTCATGGCTGGAGCACCAACTGGGACAGCGGCAGGAAAACGATGATTTGCCCGGATGGCGACTGACCCAAGATGCGAACATTGAGCTGAAATTAGTACGCGAAACCAATTTGGTACGCATGGACGGCCATTTGAAGGCCCAGCTTGGGCGGGACTGCGACCGTTGCTTGAGCGGTATTGAAATGGGGATTGACCAGCGTTGGCAGCTGCACTTTTTGCCGGCCCCATTGGCCCCTGAACTGGATGTAAACTTGGGCCTTGGCGATATGGGCGAGGCTCACGCCCATTTGCCGCTCAGTGACGATTTAGAAGATTCGGGCCCCGATGTGTTTTTCTACGACGGTGATGTGCTGGATCTGGAGTCTGCCCTGTGCGAAGAAATCTTCTTGAGTCTCCCTTCTTATCTGAGATGTGGTGATCCCCTGGTGGTGGAAGATGCCAGCGAATGCCAATCCATGAGCGACAAAGAGGCTTGGACCCCGAAAAACCAGGAGAAATGGGTTGATCCTCGATGGGCAGGATTGGCAAATCTGCGCGACCAACTGGAGCCAGGCCCCGAAGAGGAGCAGTAAGCCCTTTAAAAATAGTTAGTTACGTCGAAAATCCCTGCTTTTTGGTTGGGTATCGACAAGATGGAATTATTGCGTTAGATCCCACCGGTCGAAAGCGCATTCGCGCCACAGGAGCTTTAAAATGGCAGTGCCCTATAGAAGAAAATCTCGTTCACGTTCCCGCATGCACCGTGCTGCAACGATGAAATATCAACCCGTGGGTAACACCACCTGTGCCAATTGTGGTGAGCCAAAACTCACTCATCGGGTCTGTTCCGTCTGTGGGTATTACAAAAACAAGCCAGTCCTTGAGTCTGTAGAACAAGACTAAATCACCGTACCCACATTTGTTGATTTAAAAATGAATGACAATTCCTCACCTCTATGTCGTGTGGCCCTTGATGCCATGGGCGGGGATTTTGCGCCTGATTGCAACATTAAGGGTGCCATTGCCGCCATCGATCAATTCGGCGTGGATGTCATACTGGTCGGCGATGAAGATCTCATCCGCGCACGTTGCACAGCGTTAAAAGCCGACGGAAAACTTGCAGAAAAAAGACTCCGTATTCGTCATGCACCCGAAGTGGTGACCATGGACGAAAAGCCAGCGAATGCCGTTCGTAAGAAGAAAGCGTCTTCTATGCGAATCGCTTGCGAGCTCGTAAAGAATGGCGAGGCCGATAGTGTGCTCAGCGCTGGAAACTCCGGCGCCATGATGGCCATTGCCCTTTTTGTCTTCGGTCGTATCGATGGCGTGATGAGACCTGCCATCGGCGCAGTGGTGCCGACCCTTAGTGAATGGGGAACGGGCATTTTGGTGGACGCTGGTGCCAACACCGAATGTGAACCATCGTATCTTCAGCAATTCGCCCTCATGGGTCATGCCTACCTCAAATGTGTTTTTAATATTGATACACCGCGAATTGGGGTTCTTTCCAATGGCGAAGAAGAATCCAAAGGCAATGAACTGACTCAGAACACTTTGGCGTTGCTACAAGAGAGTCCATTAAAGGTCATCGGCTATTGTGAAGGCGGTGATCTTTTTAAAGGGACTGTCGACGTCGCTGTGTGTGATGGTTTCACAGGAAATGTCGCGTTAAAAGCTGCCGAAGGTTCAGCGAAAATGGTGATGGGGCAAATCAAAAGAGGCTATGCCGCCAAAGGGTGGCTGGCAAAGCTTGGCGGTCTTTTATCGAAGCCTGCGTTTGCCCATGCGCTTGACCAGGTAGACCCAAGGAAAGTCGGGGCCGCCCCATTGTTGGGTGTGAACCACCCCGCCTTTATTGCTCACGGTAATTCTGATGACGTGGCCATCGCCTATTCCATTCAAAAGGCACTGCTATTGCACCGCTCTCACGGTGTTTCGCAAATGCGTCAAATGATTCAGGACAATGCCAGAGCTGAGGCCAGCTGATTTACGGCGACAACCGATCTAATGTGCGGGCAAAGGGAATCGTTTCTCGAACGTGGTGAACACCGCAGACCCATCCCACCAAGCGTTCAAGGCCCAAACCAAAACCACCGTGAGGGACTGATCCAAAACGGCGCAGGTCCAAATACCATTCGAAATCTTTTTTATCTAAACCGTGCCGGTCGATTTCACTCAGTAAGAGTTCGAGGTTATCCTCGCGCTGACCACCGCCGATGATTTCGCCACATCCTTCTGGGGCTAAAACGTCCAAACATAAGGCCACTTCGGGACGCTCTGGATTTTTCTTCATGTAGAAGGCTTTCACCTGGGAGGGGAAGTTATAAATAATAATGGGCGTATCGTATTGTTGGGTGAGTAAGGTTTCGTGACGTCCACCAAAGTCCATGCCCCACTCAATTTCCATCATTTTTCGTTCTTCTTCGTCTTCGCACTGCGCTTGCAGTTCTTGAATCTTTTGAACGGCCTCGTCATAGCTGAGGCGAACGAAGGGTTGGGTAATATTTTTGAGCGTGCTTAAATCTCGTTCCAGGGTTTTTTCGAGTTCATCACCATGCTTGTCGAGCGCAGTTTGAACCACTGTGCGAAGAAAATCTTCAGCCAAGGCCATGTTGCCCTCGAGGTCCATGAATGCCACCTCGGGCTCAACCATCCAAAATTCGTTGAGGTGCCGTCGCGTTTTACTTTTTTCTGCGCGAAAAGTGGGACCGAAACAATAGGTTTTACCAAAAGCCATGGCGGTGGCTTCTTGATAGAGTTGCCCCGACTGAGAAAGGTAGGCCTTGCGGTCATCAAACCAATCCGTTTCAAAAAGGGTGGAGGTGCCTTCGCACGCGTTTGGCGTAAAAATGGGACTGTCCATCAGAACAAAACCATTGTTATCAAAATAGTCGCGGATGGCTTTCACCAAGGTGGCGCGCACGCGTAAAATAAGATTTTGTTTGCGGGTTCGAAGCCACAGGTGACGGTGATCCATCAAAAAGGCGTCCCCGTGAGGTTTACGGGTGATGGGGTAGTTTTCACTGGGGGACACGATGGCAACGGTTTCCGCGTGAATTTCATGACCGCAGTAGGGCGCGCGCTCTTCGGCTTGGACCAGGCCAGTGATTTCAATGGCGGTTTCTTGGGACAAGCTGCGAGCGGTAGCAAACATTTCTTCACTCACATCGGCCTTGCCCATCACGCACTGAATGAAACCGGAGCCGTCTCTGGCATGGATAAATTGCACTTTGCCGGAGCCCCGGCGGCTGAACAGCCATCCTTGCAGTCGGACTTTTTGCCCTACGTATTGGTGAATGTTTTCGATGCGAACGGTGGGAAGATCGTTGTTGGCCGTCATGGTCGCTCCTGTGATTTCAGGCTTCGATCTTTAGGCGAGATTTCCGGGGATGACAACGGGAATTGGTGGCGGGGATCGATTCAACGCTGGCGGGCGCTTTTTTGATATTCTTTATAGAAAAGGCTCTTCATGGCGGTGCCCAGTAAAAACTGCCGCCTCTCACGGGCCGAGAATGCCGCTTCACTGTCCAAGTCGATGCCCAGTTGCAACGCCATTTCCTTGGCATTTTTAAAGCGTTTTTTCGGTTTGAGTGCCATGGCCTGGGTGATTGTGGTGCTCACGTGCTCGGGCAAATCGGTTTTGATGCTCTCGATGGGGTCGTATTGCCCTTTGGTGATGCGCTCCAAAACGTCCATATCGGATTCGCCTTCCCGGTGCTGGTAGGGGGGGCTGCCCAGAGCCAATTCATAGAGCATCACCCCCACGGCGTAGATATCTGCCCGGTTATCGAATTTCTTCCCCAACAGTTTCTCTGGGGCCAGGTAGGAGAGGGTCCCCATGACCTCCGGCTCGGCGCTCGATGCCAAGGGGTGTCCTTCGAATGTGGCCGCTCCAAAATCGGCGATTTTTACTTCGCCTTCGTAGCCCACCAGGATGTTGCCGGGGGTGAGATCATTGTGAGTGATTTTAAGCGCTTTGCCTTTTTCGTCTTTAAATTCATGTAAGTAGTCGAGTCCGGCCAAGACCTCGGAAATAAGAAAGGGCAACAGACTCATGATGTTACCCGTTGACCGCAGCTTGTTGTTAATGGAGCGGAGATTCTGGCCGTCAATAAACTGCGTGACCACGTAATGCACGCCTCGCTGCTTCCCTGAATCTTCACCGGTGAGTAGATTTTGATGCTTAAAAGACCTTAAGAGCTTAATTTCTTGGAAGAATCCCTGAACCGCCATCTCGTGATTGGCTGCTTCAGGGTTCATGCATTTGAGCGCTAAAAGGGGGCTTTCGGGGCCTTGATTCGTGTCTCGTGCCAAAAAGATGGTGGCCAGTCCGCCTTTGCCAATGATCTCGTAAATTTCATATTGGCCCATTTGGGCGGTGGCTTTCATAATGGTCCGCTCTTTTTCAATACAGTGTTGACGGCAGGGCCCAGGTGGACCAAATTACGCCTTCGTAAGAAAATGGGCTGTAAAGGGATCGGCAAGCAAGTTTATTGGCCAAAAAAACCAGTATTTGGGCCGGCGCACAGCAGTTGGGAGGTAGGTTTGAACGCATTCGATACAGGAGGCTCCGCAGTGGGCAATGGTGTAGGCCAAATCGAAGTGGTTTGTGGCCCAATGTTTTCGGGCAAGACGGAGGAGTTAATTCGTCGCCTGCGCCGAGCCATGTTTGGACGCCAGCGGGTCATTGTGTTCAAGCCTCAAATCGATAACCGATACGCGGAGGCAGATATCGTGTCCCATACCGAGCAACGACTGGTATCGGTGCCGGTGGAAAATTCCAGCCAGATTGACGATTATCTTCGCAAACTTGAGCAGCCGCCCCAGGTTATTGGGGTGGATGAAGCCCAGTTCTTCGACAAATCACTCATTCCACTGCTGGAGCGCTTGGCCAACAGTGGTTTGCGCGTGGTGGCGGCCGGCTTAGACCAAGATTATTTGGGCAAACCCTTTACCATCATGCCAGAACTGCTAGCGGTGGCAGATTATGTCACCAAGCAACAAGCCGTCTGCGTGGTATGTGGCGCCTCGGCCACCAAGAGTCAGCGTGTGCATCCTCGTGCGCCGGTGAACCCTGACCAGACCACCGCCAACGGCGAGACGAAAGACCAAATTTTAGTGGGTGCCGGCGATGCTTACGAAGCGAGATGTCGGCGATGTCACGTGAAAACTGTAGATATCCCTCACTTTTTAGAACCGCCTCGGGTGGTCTGATTCAAGGAGAGCTGGTTGTGAGAAAAGACGCGGCCTATCAACAAATTCAATCTGGACAGTCGGAGTTAAAGCATCACTACGGTGAGCGGGTGCACATCGCTGCGGATGCGTTTCTGTGGTCACAACTCGCGCGGTTGTGTGAAACCGAGACCATTCAGCCCGAAGTCAATCATTTGGTGCGGTCCCTGTATACAGCACTGATTCAACGGGTGGTGGCCGCTCATTTTCCCACCATTGAAAGAAGCATTACCACGCGTATGGCCCAATTCGATTCGCAGCCCGAACGTGCATCGTGGACAGGCGCCTTACTGAACCGAACTCAAAAAGTGGTGACCGTCGACGTGGCGAGAGCAGGTATGTTGCCAAGCCAAATTTGTTTCGACGTACTGAATACAGTTTTACAGCCCGAGGGTATTCGGCAAGACCACGTGATCATGGCTCGAACCACAGATGAAAACGAGCGTGTTACGGGTGCGCATTTCGGTGAAAGCAAAATAGGTGGCGATATCGATAATGCCATCGTTTTATTTCCGGACCCCATGGGGGCCACCGGGTCTTCATTATCCAAAGCCATCGCCCATTATAAAAGTGATGTGGAGGGGACGCCGGCCAGTATCGTGGCCATGAACCTGATCGTCACACCAGAGTATTTAAACCGCTTAACCCAAGATCACCCTGACGTAGATATCCATGTGCTGCGGGTGGACAGAGGGGCTTCGTCTCCCGAAATCTTATCTTCGGAACTCGGTGAGCACTGGGACCAAGAGTCCGGGCTCAACGACAAACAATATATTTTACCAGGTGGGGGTGGTTTCGGTGAAATCATCAACAACGCTTACTGCTAATAGGACGCCACATGCGATCATTTGAGAACAAGAATATAGAAACCCTTTACAGCGCCGAAGACCTCCAAAATAAAGCTAAAGAGTTGGGTGCGCAAATCGCGAAGGATTACGGTGACCGCACAGAAGAGTTGACTGTGATTGGTGTGTTGAAAGGGAGCTTTATATTTTTGGCGGACTTGGTTCGTGCCATTGATTTACCCCTCAATATCGACTTTATCGGTGTGTCTTCGTACGGCGACGGGACCGAAAGCTCAGGCAAGATCACCATTACCCATCCGTTGAGCAAACCCATCACAGGCAAAGACATCATTGTGGTCGAAGACATTGTAGATACCGGATTAACCATGAAGGCGCTCTTAGAACTCTTTGAAGAGTCCAAGCCTGCTTCAGTGAAAGTGTGCACCTTGCTCGAAAAACCCGAACGCAGACAAGTGACGGTGCAAATGGATTACGTGGGCTTTTCCATCCCTGATAAATTCGTCTTGGGTTATGGGCTGGACTTAGCGGGACGTTTTCGCAATCTGCCTTTTGTGGGCGTCAATCAAGGCGACGCCTAAATACATAGTGGCAGTGAAGGATATTTGCAGTGGTTACCAAGGTTATTCGCCTAGAAGATTTTAATCCATCGTCCTCAGGCTCGTTCACCACCATGAGTCTGGCAGGATCTTTGTTTAAACTCACCAGTATGATGCGTACTTGGCGGCGCGATGATGACGATGTACATGGCCTCGACGATTTGGCCTCGGCGATTGCATTTATTGTGCAGGCCGATGCCTTGAGCGTGCTTTTGGTGGATGAGGAAAACCAAGTACCCCAGTTGGTATTGCGCGGTAATTACGGATTGGCTCCCGTCGATGTTTCGCTGATACGGTTCCAATTAGGGGAAGGGCTGGCGGGCCAAGTTTGGGAATCTAAAGAGGCTGCTATGGTCAACGATGTCCATAAAGACGATCGGTTCACCCCTCTGTATGGACAAGAAACATCTTTGGGCTCTATGCTCCTTGTACCTTTGCTTCACGAAGACGTTTGTTTGGGCGTGGTATGCGCCTCTCGAAAAGAAGTACGCGCGTTTTACGATACCGATAAAGAAACGCTGGCTAAGGTGGCAACGTCTTTGGCTCAGGATTTGTCCCAGGGCAACTATTATAAGAACGCAGTGACCGATAGCTTGACGGGCCTGAAAAACCGTTTTTTCTTGTTAGAGCAATTGCGACAAGAACTGTTTCGTATTCGGCGTTATCAAGCAGCCATGTCTTTTGCACTGATCGATCTAGATGGATTGGCACAGTATAATGCTGCTAAAGGGCGTGCGTTGGGAGACCATATTTTAGTGGCGCTTGCAGCACGACTCCATGCTGGAATCCGTGAAACCGACCTTTTGGTGCGGTTTGGCGAAGACGAATTCGCGGTGTTGTTCCCCATGACCGATTTGTCTGGGGCAGAGGAGTGTTTGCTACGCCTCAAAAATTCACTGATTGACGACCCCATTCTATTGGGACCCGATGCCTACCCATTGAGTCTGTCGATTGGACTTTCCGCTTGGCAAGAATCCGATGAAGAACCTCTAGACGTTTTGGAGCGCGCCGATCGTGCATTGTCACACGCAAAAAAAATGGGCGGTTCCCAAATCGTTGCAGCTGATGACTCTGCCATCGGTTATGATTGATGGCATCTCAAGAAAAAGGCCAGCACGACGACCTTTTTAACCGCAGTGCGCGTCTGTTGGCAGATGCGCTGTGGGCATTTTCACCCGGTGCACTACTGGGATTAGGGCTATGGGCGCTGGTGATCGGCAGCGACCTTAATTTTGTTTCTCTTAAAAACCCAAAAAAGCTACATGCTTTCGCTTTTTCTTTAAACCTCGCTTTTTTTGGCGGGGGTCTGTTGCATGCCATTTGGTTTTATTTACGTTTACAGAAAGAAGAAATGCCCCAAAGGCAAATGAAAATTTTTGGGGTATGGCTCACCGGCTGGTTGTTATTGTTTTGGAAACTCGATTTATTCCAAAACACCTTGTGGCGTTGGATATTCTTCACCTTACCGCTTTCTTGGTTCGCGGCGCGTGTGGCAACGTCTAAACTCCGTTCTTCCGTCACCCGGACGGCAAGTGACGGGGACACGCCTTTCCCGAAACAAGCATTTACCGTGTTAGCGGGGGCCGCGTTTGGGACCTACTGTTTGTTCTCATTAACCCGTCATTATTCATTTGGGTCGGGGTCTTGGGACATGGGCTGTTACAACCATAACATTTGGTTAATCGCTCATTTCAAACCTCTTATTTCCACTGTTTTGGGTGAAGTGAATTTCATGGGAGACCATTTTGTCCCCGTGTTGGTGCTGTTTGCACCACTGGCTTATTTGGGTTCTACGGGTGCCTTGCTGGTTTTACAAGGTGCCGCGGTGGCCATGGGAGTGATGCCAATTTTTGCCATTGCGAAAAGACGAGCGATGCCGCCTCAGGTGGCGTTGGCCATTTGTGTGGGCTACCTGTTTGCAGTAGGCACTCAGAGCATGATCAATTTTGACTTTCATGAAATCGCCTTGGTTCCGTCAGCATTACTGTTCGCGTTTTGGGCCCTCGAAATTCAAAACAAGCGTGTGTTTTTGGTCGCAGCGCTTTTAATATTTTTATCTAAGGAATCTGCCATTGTTTACGCCGGGGCGTTGGGTTTTTATGCATTCCTGTTTTCACCGGGCATGCGCCGAGCGGGTTTGTTGGTTTTTGTGATTTGCGTACCTTCCTTTTTTCTTGTCGTCGGCTTTTTACAGCCCACGTTGCTAGAGGGAGGCCCTCAGGGCATGATTCACTTGGCGCGCTTCAAGGCTTTTGGCGATACCGCTCCTGAGGCACTGCTCAATATGGTGATGACCCCCGGTAAAGCATTTTTCATGTTGATGGCACCGGCAGTGAAGGCCAAGACTTGGCTGGTGACCTTGGGCACGTTCGCCTTTTTACCTTTGCTGGCGCCTGAATTGTTCGTGGTGATGTTGCCTAATTTAATGGAACGATTCTTATCCAACAAGCAAGAGATGTGGGGGCTGTCGTTTCATTACTCGGTGGTTTGGGTGTCTTTGTGTACCTACGCCGCGTTGGTGGCCGCTACCCGTTTGAACAACTGGGCTTCACGCTTACAGAAAAAGTTTGATCTTAAGGATGCCCAGCCTATTTTCCAAATGACACTGGGGCTGTGGTTGTTCTTTTGTTGGGTTGGGACCATGCTTCACGGGCCGAAAGTGCCCGAGTTCAAAACACTGCAAAAATCTTATTTTTCAAAACCGGCACAAATCCCCATTAATGAAAAAGCGATTGAGATGATTCCTCCGGATGCCAAAGTGGTGGCGCAAAATCATTTTCTGCCATTTTTGGCCTTTCGCCAGCACATTTGGCAGCCTCAAAACCAATTTTTTGCCAAAGCGGACCATGTGATTCTCAACCCCACTGAAGGCAGTTGGCCCCATTCAAAAAAGCACGTGAAACGTTGGGTTCGTCGGCTGTACAAAGATCCTGCATGGACTTTGATTTTTTCAGAAGGGACCACTGTGATTTTCGCCAAAAAAGCGACCAATTCGGTCACGCCCAGCGCCCAATTGCGGCGTGCAATGCCTCGGTTGTGACCGATGGCCCGATAGAGTCACAAGCCACTGAAAATAACAGGTAAAAAATGCGTATTGCCCCATTGGAAATCCCCGCCGTTCCGCTTATAAGATTGGCTGCGAAAAGAAGGAAACGATGATTTTAGTTGTAGACATGGGAAATACCCACACGGTGCTGGGCGGATATGAGGGGGATTCGTTGGTTTTCGAACTGCGAATGGCCACCAATCGTAAAGCCACCTCCGATGAATGGGGGCTCACCGTTTTACAACTGCTAGAGCGTCAAAAAGTAGATGTTTCATCCATCCACGGTATTGCCTACGCTTCCGTTGTTCCGCAGCTCGAATGGGCCATGCAAAACGCTTTTGAGCGATACCTCGGGCAAAAAGCTTTGTGCGTGGACCATACGTGTTTGCCTGATATGTCCATCAATGTAGACAGCCCGGCCGAGGTGGGTGCGGACCGTCTGGTGAACGCTTACGCCGCTTGGCACAGATACCAAACGGCCATGATTTTGGTGGACTTTGGGACAGCAACCACGTTTGACGTGGTATCCTCTGAAGGTGCCTATCTTGGCGGTGCCATTGCGCCCGGAATGGAGTTGGCCAGTGACGCTTTGTTTTTCAAAGCGGCCAAGTTACCACGTGTCGACGTTTCTAACCCAAAAACAGCCATTGGGAAAAACACCCCCCATGCCATCCGGTCGGGTTTGTTTTGGGGCTATGTTGGGCTGATCGATGGTTTGGTGACGCGGTTGCAAGAAGAGTGTGGCGAAACCACGAAAGTGGTGGCCACGGGTGGACTTGCCAAGCTTTTCGCAGGCGCGAGCGAAACATTAACCGATGTAGAGCCTCACCTCACCCTTGAGGGCTTGAGGCTTATTTATGAAAAAAACCAAGAGCGACGAAGAACGTCCCTGTAAAAGAATAGAAAAACAACGAATGTCTGAAGAACAAAAAGAAGAAATCACATCCCACGAAGAAGAAAACGATTCGACCAGTACCAACGGCGCTGCTGCACCAGCCGAGGTGGACCTTGGGACGCCAGATGATATCACAGCAGGTAGTGAAGAAGCCGCAGGTGTATCGGTCGCACCCGTGGAATTGGCTGATGAAAGCGATGCTGAAAACAGTAGTGTCCCTGCGCCTATCCCGGAGGTAAGTGGCGAAGGGGAAGCGGTGCCCGAAGAGAAATCTCGCAGGCCCCGCCGCAACCGCAGAAGGTCGAATAAAGATGACGAGAACGAAGCCAATCTGGTGGCATTGGCCGAAGAGCAAGAAATCGAAATTGATAAAATCGACAACCACGCGATCTGGGTGATCAAGCGTTTACATGCCAAAGGGTACAAGGCTTATTTAGCGGGTGGCTGCGTTCGTGATTTGCTCTTAGCACGCACGCCAAAAGATTTTGATGTGGCCACTTCTGCCACACCTCAAGAAGTGAAATCCATTTTCCGCAATTGCCGGTTGGTGGGGCGCCGATTTTTGTTAGCCCACGTGTTCTTCCCCGGTGGAAAGGTGATCGAAACGGCGACTTTTCGAGCCAATCCGTTGGACGAAATGGATGAAGAACCGGAAGATTTGTTGCTTAAACGAGACAATGTTTTCGGGGACGAAGAAAAGGATGCGTATCGCAGAGATTTGACCATCAACGGGCTGTTCTACGACCCAGTGATTGGCAAGGTGATTGACCACGTTGATGCCCGGGCCGATCTTGACGCCAAGTTGGTACGCACCATTGGCGATCCTTTTGTACGCTTTCAAGAAGATCCGGTTCGGATTGTTAGGGCCATTAAATTTGCCACCCGATTGGGTTTTGAAATTGAAGAAAACACAATGATGGCCATGCGGGCTCATGCCGCCGACTTAGAAAAGTGTGCCCCCGCGCGCCTGTTAGAAGAGTTTTTCCGTTTGTTACAATCGGGCTACGCTGCACAGGCATTTCAGCTGTGCGCTGATTTAGGCGTCCTGGAGGCCCTCATGCCTGAATATGCGAACGTCATGAATCATCAACTGGATGATGCGGTGATTGCCCGTGAAGAATTATTGATTGCACCATTCGCCAATGACGACTCTCGCAATTCCGATGAAGAAGAAGAGGCCTCCGAAGAGGATGTAGAAGCGGTTGTATCTGAAGCTGCCGAAGCTGCAGAGCGTGACGATGGGGACGACGAGGATTTTGATGCAGATGATCCCACCATCGAAATTGAAGAAGGCATGATGGTGGTTTCTTTAGCGGAAGAAGGCGTGATTGAAAGCAGCGGCGAAGGTGATGAAGAAGACGACGATGAAGAAGACGACGTGGATGGGGAACAGGTCGAAGCTGTAGCAGAAGCAGTGGAGGATGATTCAGAGACCGATCCCGAAACGGAGGCAGCGGTCGCCCAATCTGAAGAAAACCAAGAAGATGCCAAAACATCTGAAGACGATGAGGTTCGCCCCACGCCACCCCCTTTTCGTTCGCCTCAAGAACGAAAAGAGCGTTTGATTCGATTGATGACCGCCATCGACCAAGTGAAAGAGCGTGGCGCTGACGTGCCTTCAGAGGTGGCTTTGGCGGCCTTCATCTTGCCGGCTTGGGAAGCTTTGGCCACCCAGGATCTTAATGCGGTCCAGTGGTGGGATAAAATTTCATATGTGTGGGGAAGACGTTTGCGGATGACCCGGCGCGATCGAGAAAGAGTGTCCATCTTGTTGCCGGCGCTGACCCGCATGCAGCCCCAATTTCGATTTGGCAAAGACGCGCGCCAGCTCACTCGCCGCAGTTGGTTCAGAGATTTGCTGTTGCTCCAAATCGTATCCATGCAGGCCGAAGGCCAAGACCTTTCTGACATTGGCGCTTGGAAAGTGATTGCTGAAGAGCAGGGCCGCGATTTTACACAATACCGCGAAGGTGAGCGTCCTCGCTTTCGCCGTTCTCGCCGTCGCCGACCTCCTGGAAATCGGGGTCGGGGTGGTCGCCGCCAAGGGGGCAACCGCCGCCGTCGTGCTTAGGGGTTAAAAAAGCCGATGGAGCCAAGCAATTTCGGTACATTAATCGTTATTGAACCCGGTGGAACGACCATGCGGGTGGCGCTCAATTCACCCTATTTACGCATTGGGCGCAGTGAATCTTGTGATTTGGTGTTGAGCGACCCCAAAGTCTCCAGGCTTCATTTGGAAATGACCATTGTCAATAACCAAGCGCACTTTTCGAATGTGAGTCGTTCGTCGCAGTTCATCTTCGGCGGACAAGAAGTAAAAAAAGCCACTTTGTCCCATGGCCAAACCTTGACCGTGGGGGGAACGCGGCTCTTCTTCCTGACCTCTGAGGCCAGCGAATTCAGTGCTGATGATGGGGAAGCCACGGCACAAACGGCCTTTGGAGAGTTAGATGAACCCTATGAAATGACGGTGAGCGACCACAGCAAGGCGCGGCTGGTGGTGGTGCGACCGTCCGAAATTCGTGAAGTCAAAATACAAAAAGACAAACTCACGCTGGGGCGCTCATCCAAAGCGGACTTATCCATTGACCACGAAAAAGTCTCTCGACTGCATTGTCAAATCACATTGCAAGAGGATGGCAATTTGCTCATTGAAGACTTGGGTTCCACCAATGGGACCTTCTTTAAGGGCGACAACGTTGAACGCATCGAGCTCAAGCCCAATCAAAGCTTTAGCGTTGGAGATGCCAAAATCGTATTTAAGCCCGCAGCAATGGCCTTATTAGAAGAATTCACGGTCACCGTGGATTCCGGCAGTGTCCAAGCATTGCCTCAACTAAAGGCTGCACGGAGAGGGGCGAAGCTGGCCCAAAAGGGCAGCAAACGACCGGTGATCATTATTCCCGGGTTTTTAGGCTCTGAATTGACCTTAAACGGCAAAGTGATTTGGCCCAAAGTGAAGGATTTTCTGAAAAATCCCGAAACGCTCAAACTGCCTGAAGTCATTGAGGGCGTTGAAGCCACGGCTTTGGTCGATGAAGTGGTGGTTTTTCCGGGGCTCTTGCGGCTGGACGCTTACCAACGTCTGACTCGCTACCTCCAAGAAAATCTTGAATATGAAGAGGGGAAAAACCTGTTTCCTTTTGCGTGGGATTGGCGAAGAGATTTGCGCCGCGCCGCTTCTGGGCTGGGCGAGTTAATCCACAAGCTCCGTGACGAAAATATCATTGATGAGAAAGTGATTCTCATGGGGCATTCTGCCGGTTGTCAGGTGGCTCGGTACTATGTGGAACGCATGGGTGGACGGCATTATGTGGACCGACTCATTTTAATGGGTGGCCCCATGCAAGGCTCTTTAAAACCATTAACCTCTGTCTGGAATTCGGCTGGATTTTTCGGTTGGAACAAAGACAGGGTCTCTAAGGTGTTGGGGTCTTTTCCAGGGTTGTACCAATTGCTGCCTCGGAGCGAATGTATTTTTCACGAGGACGGCACGCCTTTTAATATCTGGGAAGACAAAAGCTGGCTCCCCGAAGAAGTGCATCCCGTCTTAGACGATGCGCGGGAGTTTCAAGAAGACCTGCCAAACAAATCCCGTGTCCCGGTGGTGAGCATCTTTGGTTATGGGCAAAAAACGGCCGAGAAGTTGTTTGTTAAGCGCGACGATGAAGGCAAAGTGGTTTCTTGTCGTATTCAATACACCGACCAAGGCGATGGTACCGTTTTGCAAGACAGCGCCATTTTGCCCGACTCTGAGATCCACCCCGTCCAACAACAACACGGCGCGCTTTACACCGACGCTGATGTGCGCATGCGTTTGCGTTTAGAGTTGGTGGGCCTCTAAAGGCCCACCCGCCCTGTGTTATCCCCCAATGACAAATCCGCCTTGGCTGCCTTCATCGCCGTAACCATTTCCGTCTGCAGGAGGCGTGACCACCGTTCGGCCGTCACAAGAGGTTTCGGAGCAAGGGTCTGAGTCCTGTCTGGCGCGGAAACAGAACCCGTCAACCGCACCACTGTAACCGGAGATATAGCTGTAAGCCTCATCCTCGATGTTCACGTTAAAAAGACCGGGGATGGATTGGTTCACCGGGACGGCGTAAGTATGAATGTCATAACCCGCCTCATTTTCGGTGATTGTGATGTTCGTGAAAGAGGGGGCTTGTTCGCCGGGTATGGTGAATTGTGCGTCTTGTTGTGGGGTGTGTAAACCGTAACCAGAATCGTGACCCTCTATGGACTGCGCATTGAAGACATCTACTGAGATTGTGGTGAAATCGGAATCTGTGACGCCCATCCAGTCTGTACTGGTTGGAGCCAACATTTCATCAGTCGCTGCCGTCACTGGGGTGAATTTCCACATTAAGGCATGGCTGCTGTAGTAAAGTACCAACCAGCAGTCCGTACATAGGGCCCCCTCGCCACTGAAAAACTTTGCATAAGAATAATAGTAATCCGGCGCTCCTTCGCTGCCAATGTCGGCTTCCGGGCGGTACGTGGATTGATAGATCGGCCGACCTTCAACTTCATCGTAAACCTGTTCGTAGTCAAAAGACCCAGAGAGTTTTTGCCAGGTGCCGTCATATCCCAGGGTTCCTCCATCTGCCACGTCCCAAGTGACGTCACCCAATTCGGGACCTACCGTTACGGTGGTCACCGGGCTGGTGGCACAGACTTGGTCGACACCGGGGAGGTAACCTTCTACATCGCCCACCGGCATGGGTGTGCCCATATCAGTGTATAGGGTGATGAAAGCGCCGAAAACCGCTTCGATGCCTTCCACATAACCTTGGCCCAAGCGGCTGGTACTGGATTCGCTGAACCCACAGTCAGTGTCACCACACAGCCGCACTGAAAGACCGGTTCGCTCGATGGATTCGGTGGTGGTGAGTTGTTGCCGGCTGCCCAGAATTACTTCTAATTGGTCCTGATTTCGGTAATCCACCCAGCCCACGAATGGGTTGGAGGAAACCGGTTTGTGAAGGGTCCATTGGGCTGGGAGGTCGATCTCATTGCCGTTGATGGTGTCGGTGGTTGCTGCGGCCAGCGCGCAGGAGGTGATATCGTCATAACCTTCCACACCGCAACTCAAGAAATCAGGATAGCTGCGATTAAACCCGTAGTTGATGTCGGTGTCATATTCGTCCGCTTCAATTATACTGTCACCGTCGGTATCTGTTTGCAGCAATGCATCCGCAAAGGTTTCGTCGCCAAAAAAGAAGCCATTCTCAAGTGAAAAAGTATGGGGATGGGTGAGTTGTTCAATGTCAAACCCGTTGCTCTCATCCACAAAAATAATCTTCCATTGGTCTTCTGAAGTGCTGGAACCACCGTCTCCACCGGAGGTGATGACACGGGTTTGCATGGTGTACAAACGCCCAGTGAGCGATGCATTGCCACCTTCCTCAAAGCAATTGGAAGGCTCATCATTACAGCGGCAGGTATCGGCTTTCCAGTTCGTTGAGCCGCTCACGCTCCCATTGTAGTCGTCAGGGGCCGCCACAGCAATACTGCTGTCGTCTCCATCTTCGCTGAATTCCCAGCGGGCCACCAGTTTGCCCCCGTCGTACGGAAGATCAAAAGTTTCGGCCGCGGACAAGGCGTCATCCCAAAAGGAAATCTCGTCGATGTGTCCCGAGAAGTTATTGCTGTTGTCTGAGGTGCTATCGTCACCGAAGGTGATGCCACCCCAGGAGGTGTCGGGTTCACAGGCGTCTGATACGACTTCATTGGTAAAAGGCACACCGTCAACGTACAGTTGACCGGGGCTTGTTGGGTTTCCTTCGTCCCAAACGGCGGTGAGGGTGGTCCAAGTATTGAGGGCGATGGGGGTGTTGATGGTGATGTCACAGTCGCCCCCCTCTTGGACAGGCGAACCAAACTCCATGTGCATCATTCCGCCGCTGGTGAGTTGCGCCCGAACGTTGTTGTGGAAGTCAGCCAATATATGGTTGCCATCCGTATTGCCTGCTTTGAAGGTCACCGAGAATGAGTAACTGCCAGCGGTGGGCTGCAAGTCTGCGTTCTGCGGAACAGTGACTCTGGTGTCGTTACCATCGAACTGCAGGCTGGAGCAGGAATCCGTGCCCGGCAGGTCTTCGTCGATATCAGCATACAACATGAGGGGCAGCGCATCGCTGGTCCGCTGGTGATCAAACCGAACGTGCTCTGAAGAGATTACTTCGTTGTTGCCTGATTCTCCATGCGTTTCCAAGCGGTAATAGGAGGGTATGTCTGCAGGGTTACCTTTGGCAAAAACACGGTTTTCGACAGGCACGAACTCTCCGGTGGCCTCTTGGATTTGTACCTCGTGTTGGCTTGCATCGAATAAGTCGCCCAGTCCGATGGCTGTCAAATGGAAACTCGAGTTTGCCAAAGGGGTGTTAATGGGGAATGAGTCAACATCCAGCGACAATAAGAGGGCGCCGGTGGGCTCATCGCCCAGTTCGAAGAGGCGGCAGTCGTCTTGGATCGCGCCACCGTTTCGTCGAAAGCAGAGCGCCACCTCGGTTTGCTCTGCATCCCATGACTCTTGGTCTGGCAACTGTAAGGTGTAAAGGCCATCGCCAATGGTGGCGGGGGTTGGGAACTCTGTATGACACACGGACTCTGTAAGGATATTGACGGCAAAGGGATCTTCACTGGATATAACCATTGCCGCAGGACCATTGTTCGGGCAGAGCATCAGTTGGTCCAGGTCGAAATCAAAGGTACCCTGGGTGTGAATAAGAATGGTGTCCCCATAGTTGGCGCGACTGGGCATGAGGGTGTCGATGCGTGGGTAGAGCGTTTGAAACTCATAATAGAATATTGTTTCTGTCCCATCATTGGTTTGCTCAAACACGCACAGGTACAAATGGTCGTCGGGGCTCACCGACCAAGTCGCCTGGTCTGCCACTGGGAGCCGAACTTCTAATTGGGTGTCATTGTTATAGGGGGCCAGTTCCATGCGAGGACTTTCGTTGGGACGTGATGAAAAAACCATATCTCCACTTTCTGCATCACAATCGTGTTTTTGAATCTCAAAGATGTGGAAAGTTTCGGCGTTCTCGTCGTCGATATTGAAATGGCTGAGGTGTTCGCCGGTGGTTTCGATGACCACATCTACTTCACCCCAGACGGTACCTTCGGGCATAAAGTGAGTGGTCACACCGGACAGGTTAGGTTGGTGGTCTTCATCATTGCTGGCGCCAGCTTGCACCGTGAATTCGAGGAATACCCCGGGTGGTAGGTTCGTGTCGCAAGCGACACCCTCAGGCAGCATTTCTCTCAAACAGGTGACGTAGTCGCCCTCTGCCAAGCCGGCGCTGTACAGAATCAATTCGTGCTCGCTGGTGACCCAAACGGATTTATCTTCACAGGCGGTCTCGTCATATTTGTCACAAATAACCATCGCGTGATCGTAGATGCGGTCCATTTGCAGACCGTAAATCAAGAGGTGGTCTTGTTCGGAGATAATGTGCGGGTAAGGTTGCCCTAACTTGGGCCTTAATGAGCAGGTGTCATCGCATTGTTGCCCGTCATAATCATCATGCCCCTCATCGCTCGGGTAGTAGAGGGCTCCATTGGTCGCTGTCCCGCGGTCGCATTCTTCTTCTTCGTGATATCTTATTCCATCACCACAATACTCTGTTGCTTGAACCCATTCGTAAGTACAGTTTATTGCGCAGGCGTCACAAGATTGTGCAGGGGACTGAGCATAGCACCCTTGTCCGTTTTGTTCCCCGTGGTCACAATCTTCGCCGTACTCTAGATGACCATCCCCGCAGAAGGTGGGCTCTCCTCCGCCCTTCGAGCTAAATGTGCCCAAATCAATTTCCCGGGGGTCAAAAGGATCAGAATCTAAACTCAGACGGTAAATGGTCCCGTCCTTCGGTGCAGCGGTGAGCTCTAGAACGAGCCGGTCTTCCTCTGAGCCAAATTCGTCATGCTGAGTAATCATATCGGTGACGAAAGCTTGAATGGCAGAAAGAACCCATTGTGGCTCTTGGCCTGTTTCATCCAGCTCATAAATATCGCACAAATCATCTGTGCCGCAGACAGCAGCAGGAACCACACTGTCACCGCTTAGGTGGATGACGTCTTCACCCTCCCACCCATTTTGCGCAAAGGTGGCAATGTTGAACTCTGGGCTGCCTGACACGGTCAGGTTGGGCGTTTTTTGCAAAGCCCATTGGCCGGCATCCATGTACCCCTCAACGGCGGGAATACCTTCGAAAATGTAGCCCACTTGGCCTGTGGCATTTCCGGCGGTAAAGGACGTTTCAGCGGAGTCGCACGAAAAATCACCATTTGTAGATGCCATAAGAGCAACCCGGTTCCCTGAGTCATCTTCAATGGTGGAGTAAAGTCCTTGGATTTCAAACGTATTAATATGATTCATTAAGAGAAACGCGAAGAAATCATCCCCACCGTCCATGCCCACAGCGATGGCGCGCTGGTCTGCGCCACAGAAAGTGATGTCTTCAGGTATTGTACTCAGTGCTTCCGTGGTCAGGGTCTCTTGCTTCCTTTCTCCGGAAACAGGGTGGGTGTATTCTAAGGGGTACTCAACCTCTAACTGGGAGTCAGAGTTGGATTCACTAGCCATCAGGAACATCATCATCGACAGGCTTTCTCCGTTGCTGAAATGGTTTGTAGAGATGGAGTGGCCATTGGGATAGCTCAGGGTGGCGTAATACATGCCGGGCACCAGACGACACTCTTCTTTGACTGTGGTGAGGGTTAATACATTGTCATTCGAACCCTGAACAGAGCAACCACAGTACGAGTGAAAATCTTCGTTTGACAATACGAATTCTTCTGACGCATCCTCGGAAACACCCGCGTCTGCTGAACTGTTGCCATTTTCTTCTGAGCCTACGCCACCGTCACTCTCGTTTTCGGATGTGACCGGGCCAGCATCACCTGCACTGTCGCCTTCATCGCCATCGTCAGCATCATTGCCTACACTTCCGCCTTCATCGCTATCGCCTTCTTCATTTCCTTCGCCCGTCATGGCCATCATTTGCTGCATTTGAAGTTCTTGCGAATCGAACCAATACAGCTGGCAGGACGAGTTCGGCAGGCTCTCAGCGTTTAAGTGAGCACCAGTGACCACCAGATCTAGGCCGCGGAGCGTCCCCCCACTGCTGTCCATGGTCGCATCGATGGTTGGGGCTTGGGCAATGATGGGCTCGGAAAGCCATTGTTCCACCTCGTTATTATCGCCGGGCATGGTCCAACTCAAGACGATTTGATATTCTTGGTTTGGCGTGAGCGAATCACTGGTCGTGATGGAGAGAACGTCGGAGTCGTTGTCACAAGCGCTTTGTTGGCTGCCACCGCAAAGGGTGTTGGTGCTCGCTGGGTTCCCCGCTTCTTGAATGCCAATAAGTTCAACACGGTCTAAATCAAAACCCGTAAGCCGTATTTTATCACCACCACTGTGCGTGTACACCCAGTATTTGCTCTGACTGGTGACTTCAGGGTGGGCCCAGGGCTCACAAAGGTAGGGAACGGAAACGCTCTTTCCGTCTGGGTTCTGAAGATGGGCCTGATAAAGACCCGCACCGAGGCTACAGGGGTTGTTCGTGCTGTAGTTAAATCTGTCGTCCGATAAATCGTTGTTTGATATGTTAACAAAGGCCGCTGAGTCACTCCCGTAGCGCACATCTAAAACCGCACCGTTGAGCACATCGTAAAAATCGATGCTTAATTCTTGGGTTTCGCCTTCTTCGAAAAGTGTTTCATTGATCGTTCCTAAAGAGGGCGCTGGTAAGTTTTCTTGAGCACAATAGTAACCCACCGCGACGGATTGAAAGTCTGGGTTGCTGACTTGTAAGACATAAGGGCCTTCGCCATCCACACACGGGTCACTGTGCACGTAGGTCAAGCGCCCGTCCACCAGGCTGGAAAACCCACCTTGAGAAAGATTGGGGGACACGGTCAAACGATACCCAATTTGGATTTGGGTGAACTCAGCTGTAAGGGTGGCATCGGCATCACCCACCACGAACATGGTGCTGCTCACACTGTCGAGCAGTGGTGGATCGGCCACATCTTGAAGGTAGGTATAGGTGACCGTATCGCTTTGGCCATCGGAATTCACCAATCGCAGCGTCACCAAGCCAGCGTCTTCGGAGGTGGGCATCACAAATTGAATGCTGTCCGCATCGTTTTCGATGATTTCCACAACGGCTTTACCATTGACCAAGATGGTGGGGGTTTCGCTGACATCAAAATTGGCACCGCGAATCTCCACGGTATTGCCGCCCACCACAGAGCCGGAGGAAGGTGTGATCAAATCGATGACGGGTGCAGGGGCCACCGGCGCTTGAATCTCCAAGGTGTTGTTGGTGCCTCCATTGGCCGTGTCACCATTGGGGTTTTCCAGTTGAACGGCGTAAAAGCCGGTTTCCATGTTTGCAGGTGCTGTGGCCAAAACCCGGCCGCTGTTGAGAAACTGTGTGCTCACTGCCGCATAGGTGTTTTCAGAACTGGAAAAAGTGACAGCCGGATAGTTGCCATCTTCGCTGGTTCGGAAATTAGAACCTTCAATGGCGATGGTGTTTTCTGCCACGGTGGTCCCGGTGTTGGGCAAGACACTTAAAATCAGGGGTTCGGGGGTTTCGTACAGAAAGTCCTTGCTGTTGCTGGTGGTGGCATCATCAACATTGACCACTGAAACATCAACAATGCCGTCTTCATCACCGGCAGGGCTGCGAACGCTGAGCTCTTCAGCATTGATGCGTGTGATGGAAGTGGCGGGTTTGGTTCCGAAATAAACGATGGCATCGTTGGCAAAGTTGCTGCCTCGGATGGTAATGGGTTCATCGCCGTCGATGGACCCGTTGCTGGGGGTCACTTCATCGATAAAAGGAACGGGTGCTTCTGCTTCGGCGGCTTTAAAAGTGAAAGCCAATTGGTTGCTGAAGCCTGACAGCGAAGTGAGCGCATCGTCAGAGCAAATCTCAAGACTGGTGGGGGTGGTCTCCAGTAAGACCGCGTTCACCAACCAATTGCGAACAGTGAGATTCACGGTTTCTTCTTCACCAGGGGACACGCCTTCCCATTCGGGCGATGTGACTAAGATTTCAGCACTGTTGGTAAAGGAGATGTTTTCTTCGCTCACCAGTTGCGTTCCAAAGCAGACGGCAGGCACACCGTGGGTAGAGGACATATAAGAACCGGATAGTGTGACCGACGTGCCGCCATCGACACTGGCTTTATTGGGCGACACGCTGAGCAAGACGGGACGCGGTGGGAGGTAAGTAAAACTTTCCGCCAAGGTGGCCGCTTGCCCATCACCATCAGGGAACGTTTCGGACGCAGGGGGGTTGATGAGAACCACGGTGACCGGTTCGGTGGATGCGCCCCCGGTGGCAGGCGGCAAGGTGAAACGAACTTCAGTGCCTTCATTCAGCACTTGAACGTCAAATGCGTAGGAGTCGTTCACGGTGACCGAAGCGCCTTGTTGGAACCCACGGCCTTGCAAGGTGATGGTGGCACCGCCTTCGTAGGGGCCGGTCACTGGGGAAAGAGGAGTCTCTTCGGCAAATTCGGGGCCTGCGAAAAGTTGGGCGGTCAGGTTGATGTTTTCGGAGTTATCGGTGTCGTTATTGGACTGATTACTCGTGGCGTCTCCATCGTTGCCCGAAGTGGCATCGTCACCAAAAAAGGCTTGAAATACGGTCAAGGCGCCATCGTTGCTTTCCGTCTCACGGTTTTCGACGACCTTTGAGATGGCCAACACGGCATTGACAGCTTCTTCCCCTTCATTGCGCCATTCGACGGCCTCTGAGCTGGTGCCGGCGTTTTGTGAGAAAATGCTTTCGGTGACTTCATTATCGCTGTTCAAAATAAACAAGCCCAGATCCATATCGGAGGCCAGACCGGTGAGCGACAGTGAGAACCGATACTCGGGGGGGACTTCAAAGAGGTAAGCGGCATCTACAGGGAAATCTTCGATCTTCGCGTCAGGTTGAACGTCTACGTTGCCACCTGAAAAACTAAGCCCAGAGAAAAGGTACTCTGCAGGGTAGGGGGTGAGTGGAAGGCCCAATTGTTCTGCCAAAGAAGCGGTGGCCGAGGTCACTTCGTAGTCAGGGTTGACGCCTTGAACCGTGCCATCGGTGTTACCGATCACGGTGATGTCGAGCGCTTGGCTCACGTTGATGGCGTTGGCAGCGCTTACCTGAAGGTTGCCGGTGGCCAAGAAACCGTTCACTGGGGCATAAGACAGCGCCACGAGCATTTCAGAGAGTGGCTCCAGTTGAAACGGCGCGTCTTCACTGTTTTCTATCTCGCGACGGGCGGTGCCATCGATTTCGAAGAACTCGGGGTCCAAACGCGCGATGGTCAAACCGGGCATGCCCACCACTTCTGCATTGAGGGTAATGGCTCTATCGCTGAGGTTTTCAAGCAGCACCACTTGTCGTGCGAATTGGCCCAGCTCAATCCCCGATTGAAATTGAACGGTGCTGGGGTTGATATTGAGGAATGCCCCGGGGGCGGTGGGTAGGGCGCCACTGCAAAAATCATCAAGGTTGGAGCGGTTGTTTCGATTCAAGTCGGCACTGAGAACACACGCTGTGGTATCGACTTCGGTATCGATGGCACCGGTTTTGGCGTTGTAGGTGTTGCCACAGCCATCCTGAAATGGAGCGTCCAAGCTTGGTGAGTTTACTTCGTTTGGCTTGAGCGTGATGTCTTCTTCTAGCGTTGCCAAAAGAACCCATTCGTCCTCTGTGGACATGCGCCCGTAAATGCCCAGTGCGAAAGACTCCGTGCGCTTGGAGGTGACGCCGTCTAATTCAAAGTCGGCGTTGGCCACGATGGTCCCATCTTTTTGCTCTGAGAGCTTCAGGGTACGTGGGTCTAAAATGCCGCCCGTAATGGCCGTTCGAACTTCCAGCTGATCGAGGCTTTGAATGCCTTGGCAAGTGCTCAGACTCTGGAGCGCACCGGGCAACCTGAGATGGTGACCATGACCAGCCACGTCATCTTCCTGGCCGGCGCAGGCAGTGATAAGGAGCAAAGCAAAAAGAAATATGCGAGGGATAAAGTTCATTTTGACTGTCCTGTTTAGTTATTTTGTACGGGAACTGCGGCTTCAAAGGATAATGTGGTGGGGTCAGGGGCCGGCTCAGAACACGCATCGTAAACCCCACAAGCGAGATAAACACTGCCACCCGCAATGGCAGCGGTTCCAAGACCCACGTAGGTCCAAAAATCCCATCGTTGCCAAATCTTTTTCAGGCTGTCCACATCGACCAATTCAACCCGGACTGCAGTGGTTTGACCGTAAGCCACCACCACGTCGCGTTTGTCGGTGACGAACCCTTCTTTGGTGAGTTCAAGACTGTGTTGCCCAATGGGCAAATCACGGACAGGTCCTGCCAGCGGGGTTTCGCCAATCTCTTTTCCATTGAGGAATACTTTTGCGCCGTCCATGGCCAGGAGGTCTAAGTCGCCTTTGTAGTCGGTTGCTTTTTCTCCGAGCATGAGCTTTTTGGTGTACGGGGCAACCAAGTCCACCATGCCTGATGCTTCTGAGCGCCAAATCACATTTTGGCGGTTGAGTACTTGTGGCACTGAGGGGTCGGTGAGGGTGATGCTAAAGGTATGGGCATCGTCAATCTTTTCAACGCTGCCGTACACCACAAAATCAGCTTCGGCGGCTTTGGCGATGCTCACCGCACACTTCACATCATCACAGCCGAGCAGTTGTGCGGTTTCCATTTGGGAGAGCAGGGCGTGCAGGTCGTTTCGTGAAATGGCTTTAAAACCATCGAGCATGGAGATTTGCGCAGAGAGCACCGCGGTGAGGGCGCGGGCGAGATCTTCGTTGCTCTCACTGCTTTTGATATCGAGCACGGCCACCTGCATGTGGGTTTTCGGGCCTTTTCTCTTCACTTTCTTTTTGGTCATTTCCTTTTCTTTTTTGCCCGTGGGATCGATGGCTTTCCCGCTGATCGAAAATGGAACGGCATCTTGAGCCTGGCCTGGCGCAGCCTGGAAGATGAAAAGAGCGATAAAGGTTGAAAGGAGTGAAATTCGAAGGTTCACGATGGCCCCCTTAAAATGGGTAAAGTTGTAGAAAGACCGGGAAAGCATAGCCGATGAATTCGGTTTGGGAACCGCAAAATGACCGGTTTCACAGATCTGTTACCAAAAAGATTTGGCGCATCAGGACAAATGAAAGCCAGACAAAAAGCGCTTTTTAAACAGATGTTTACGGCCGATGCGCGCGAGGGGTAGGGCCGCAGCTGCCGTTCATTTCTAACACCGTCCGTACAAACCTGGCGAAGGGGGTTATTGAGCCCCACCTGGAGCGATTAAAATCGTCCGATTTTCCACATCGATGTAGTGCACCTTGGTGCGATTTTCACAAGAATTAGAGTCACATGATGCCTGGTTGCGTGGCTTGAAGCAAAAACCACCAATATCTGGGAATTCTGTAATTACAGAGTCGCTCAGATCGAGACGAAAGGCGTTTACTTCCGCGTCTGTTTCAAAAGAAACCCCAAAACTGAGATCGCCAGTGCTGTGATCCGCCGGGATACTTTCGAAGTCGTAAATAATGCTTCCATAGAGACCTAATTCCGGAGATTCGCTTGTGGGGTACAAACCCGTGCTGAGGTCTCCGGCCGATGTAAATCCGGCATGCCCGGTTTCTGGTGCAAAAGTAGTGAACTCGCCGGTTTCCCAATAATGGGAATCTAACCCAACATCACCAGTAGAGGTCTCATCGATGTAGCGCCAGCCTCCTTGTTGTACATCGAAAAACAGAAGACTCCCTTCACCACCTTTAAAGTACGACCGGTAGGGCGATGGTACATCGGCATCTTTTGCGACGTAAATGTAGGTCCCATCTCCATCGATGTAAAAATCGCCGTTGAGACCATCAACGTTGGTGGTTCGCACATAGACACCATCTCGAACAGCGTCATCTGTATTTTGAATGGTGACCGTTTCGACGGTGTAAGCATCTTCCACGGGAGCCAAAGAGCACATGGTATCGCCGATGTCGTAACTGGAAAGGCTGAAAAAATGATGCCATTCGTAATTGTATGCATCGAAAAAGAGGCGGTAGTCGTCAATGAGCGTTTCATGCCCCATGAGGTACGTCATTGCCAATGCCGTAGTGTTGTCCTCTTCAGAGCCTTTCAGGGTCAAGCTTAAGGTAACGGTTTCGTCCAATTCGACTGCTGTGCCTGCGGTGCTGACAAAACTCAACTCTCCAAATTGGATGCTGGCGAAATCGCCCACGTTGGAATCCGCACTGAGGATTGCTTCGAAAGGATTATCGGCTTGAAGGGTGATTGGGGTGAGCGTGGTCACATCAACATTGCTGATGGTATCTCCATCGGCGTTACTGCAAGTTAAAGGCGAAAGGGTGACAGCGCAACTGAAGTCATTGTTCGCCATGGTTCCAGTGCAGCTCTCAATCCCCTCAAAGTCCCCGTAGCGAAGTTCTTTGTTATAAGTAGCATCTACCTCATAGGTGCCTTCAGATGCATCAACACCACGAGAATCAAAAGACGTAATGGTGTTACAACTATAGAAGTTGCTGGCCTCGATGAGAGAAATGGCCGAAATGGTATTGGCGATATCGGTGGTGCTAAAGAACGCATGCCACAAAAATCCGGTTTCATCGCCGTTGTTACCTGCAGCGGTTGCGACTATTTGCATGACGTAAAAATAACCGGTTGCGGTTTGCGAGCCTTCTTCGTTTGCTCGTACCAGGTCCCCTGAGACGGCACCGCTGGTGAGCGACAGGGGCAGGGCGTGATCTTGGTCGGGGTCGTAATGGAAGTCCGCATGGTCTGAGCGTACGAAGCGGTAAGGACTCCAGGGCGTGTGGGTGGCGTCTAACTCAAAATACACGGCGGCTTGCGTGCGGTTTCGAACTGTTGTGAGCGCAACGGCTGAGTCACTGTTGGCCACAGCAATTTTTGCCTGAAGGTCCGGGTTGTTTGAAACCAAATCTCCCACGCCAGAGCCCATCAGGGTAAGCGCTTCACTTCGTAAAGGTGCATTGACGGCCAGTCGTGGTGAAGAAGTGGTCAAGGCAATCACTTCGGGCGTATGGCAATAGTAGGCCACCACCGCGCTTTGGTAATCGGGGTTCACCAGTTCAACCACGTAAGGCCCGGCTGTGGGACAGGGGGCGGCTTGGGTGAGGTTGTAGGTGCCATCGGCATTGGGAACAATGGTCACTTGGTCGAGGATATCTGGGCGAATGGAAATGTGCGCCCCTTCGTGAACATGTGCAAAATCCACGGACAAACTTCCGTTGTCACCGGTGACCCATTCGGTTTGGTTGATAGCGCTGACCGATGGGCCGGCCGTCACGTAGGTATAAGCAATGGTATCGCTTTGGCCATCGGGGTTGATCACGCGAATGCTGATGGTGCCCACCGAATCGGAGGCGGGCATGGACAGGTTGAGTTCGTCTTCGTCGGCCACAATGTCATTGGAATCTACCGCCCCATTGTTGACCAAGACCAAGAACCCCGTGCTTGGATCTAAGTGCGCAGCGGAGATGGTAACTGTGCCACCGCCTGTGACAGCGCCTTCACTGGGGCTGATGGCCAACAGCATGGGCGCCGGTCCCACAGGATCTTGAAGATGAATCACTTGCACATCGCCGCCTTCAGCCATTTGCCCGTCTTCATTTTGGAGGGTGACCTGGTACGTACCGACTGCCATGCTTTCTGGAGTGGTGGCCAGCACGCGACTGCCTGACAACCATTGGACGCCCACTGCAGTGTAGGTGTTGGTCCCATCGGCAAATATAACTTGAGGGAAAGACCCAGAACTGTTGGCACGGAAACCGGAGCCTTCGATGGCGATGATGTTGGTGGTTGCGGTGGTAGCATTTCGTGGGAGGACGCTCAATATTTGTGGGGCCGGTATTTCATACGCGAACGTTAAGGCGTTGCTCGTTTGACTGTCATCGATGTTCATCACCACCACGTCAGTGTTGCCCGCCTCAGAGGTGGCTGGGGTTTGCACTTGTATTTGGGTGTCACTCAACCGAACGGCCGAGCCCCCAAGTTGGGTGCCAAAGTAGACCAAAGCGCCATCTCTAAAATCAGTACCTGTGATCACCACGTCGGTGCCGCCATCGATGCTGCCGGTTTGTGGGGATAGGGTGGTAATGGCAGGTGCAGGGCTGTCCGCTTCGGGTTCAGAAATGGTGACGGCCACCTGGTTAGAGAATTCGGAGACGCCTTCCAAAGTGTTGGTGTCACACAATGCAGCATCGGTGGGTGCGTTGGCCAGTGTTTCGGAAGCAGACAGCCAATTGCGAATTTTCAATGCAGCTTGAATACTTGTACCTGGATCCAGGCCAGACCAAACAGGACTGTTCACAGAAACTTGGGTGCTGTTGGCATACACGACGTTGTTGACACGTGTTTCGTTGAGGCAAACCACTGGACTGCCGTGGGTGTTTGAGAAAAATGAACCCGACAATGTGAGCGGGGCGCCACCCGAAGTGCTCATGCTGTTGGGGCTAACGGTGTTGAGGGTTGGTTTGGGGGGTAAGTAGGTGAAACTTTCGGGCAGGGTGCAAGCTTGACCGTCACCTTCAGGGAAGCCGTCGGAGGCAGAGGGGTTTACCAATACCACAGTGACCGGGGAGGTTTGTGCGCCGCCAGTGAGTGCTGGCAGGGTGAAGCGCACCTTGGTGCCGTCGATAATTTGAACATCAAAGGCTTTGATGCCGCCCACATACACTTCGGCACCCTCTTGGAACCCGGAGCCGTACAACGTGATGGTGCTGCCTCCTTCATAGGCGCCAGTGGTGGGCGACATGGGAAGTGCTTCTGTAAACTCGGGACCAGAAAATAAATGTGCAGTGAGGGAATAAGCGTTGTTCTCGTTGCTATCAGAACTGGCGTCGGCAGTGCTCAGTAAGTCTGATTCCAAACCTTGAAAGACGGTGAGTGCATCTGCGTTATCCGCTTCACTTCGGTTGGCCGTCACCTTGCTTAAGGCCAATACGGCATGAACTGCTTCGCCGGTTGTATTGCGCCACTCAATGGATTCAGAACTTTCGCCGGTGTTTTGTGATAAAAAGCTTTGGGTGATTTCATACGCGTCATCGAAGAGAAACAATCCCATATCTACGTCGGTGGCCAAGCCGGTGAGTGACAAAGAAAAACGATAGGCAGCAGGAACAGTGAAGTAATAGGCGGTATCGAACGTAAAGCCTTCTAAGGTTTGCCCGGCTTGGACTTCAATGTCTTGTGCGGGTTGCGGGAGGCCTGAGAACAAATAGGACTCAGGGAAGGGTGTTAGGGGCAATCCCAGTTGTTCCGCCAAGGTTGAAGCAGTTTGATCTGGATCGTAGTCAGTTAAAGGAGGCTGCAACTCACCGTTGGTGTTCCCAATGACGCTGATGTCGAAAGCTTGGGTGACCTCAATCGAATTGGTGGCACCAATTTGCAGGTGGCCGGTGGCCAAATATTCATTCACTGGCGCATATGAAACGGTGACCAAGGTATCGGAGAGGGGGGCCAATACAAAAGGTTCATCTTCGCTGTGCTGCAATGAGCGCCGCGCCGTAACGTCTGAAGGGGATTCGGGATCCAACCGGGCGATGGTAAGACCCGGCATGCCGATCACGTCCGCGCTAAGGGTGATGGATTCTTCAGAGAGATTTTCAATCAACAAGACGTGGCGTGAAAATGAACCCAATTGTATGTCCGATTGAAATTGGATGGAGCTGGGGCTGATATTGAGGAAAGGTGACGGTGCAGAAGGCAGGGCGCCAGCACAAAAATCATCGAGGTTAGACCGATTGTTTCGGTTTAAATCAGCTTTCAGGTCACAGGCCGCATCGGTCTGTGTGTTATCGAGCGTACCTGTTTTGGCGTCGTAGTTAGCGCCGCAGCCGTCTGAGAAAAATGCTTCCAGTTTTGGGTTGTTTTCTTGGTTGGGCTTGAGGGCAATGTCCTCTTCTAAAGTGGCCAGTTGGACCCACTCGTCCGCATCGGTCATGCGTCCATAAATGCCAATGGCAAAAGTTTCGGTGCGTTTTTGGGTGACACCATCCAGTTCGAAATTGGCTTTGGCCACGATGGTGCCATCTTTTTGTTCTTCTAAACCCAGGGAGCGAGGGTCTAAAATGCCACCACTAATGGCGGTTCGTACTTCGAGTTGTTCGAGACTTTCGGCCCCTGCGCAGGTACTCAAGGACTGCAGCGCACCTGGTAGTCTAAGAAAGTTGTTAGCAGGTGCATCGTTTTGGATGGTTTCACTGGTGCAACCCATGAGACCCAGAACGAAGGCGATGATAAGAGACTTGGAGTTGAACATGCGAGTTCCCCGGTTTGAGGCACAAAGTGCCGAAGTTGCGGGAAGCATAACCAATGAAACGGGTTTGAAAACCACATATTGCCACATGGGGATTGGGCATAAAAAAAGGCAGCCGTCCAGCTGCCTTTTTGAATCGTAAGTCTCTATTTATTCGAGGTTTATACAATCCCTCGCTCGCGGTCTTCGCGAGAGTGCCCTTTGCCTTTTTGCTTGGTACCTGCTTCTGGGTCGAAAAAGCGTTTGCGCAGACCCAAGTAGGTTGCCGGAGCCACAAAGGTGGAGGAGAAGGCACCGAGCAAAATGCCCAATGACAACACCGCCGCAAAGTTTTGCACGGCCCCTTTGGTGAGCAATAGTAAGGCCACCGATGCCGCCAAGGTGGTCAGCGTGGTGTTGATGGTACGGCTGAGGGTGTTGTTCACGGCCTCATTCACGTAGCCCTCAACCTGTGCATCTGTGAGTGGGTCCTTGGTTTGGGTGGGTAGAATTTCACGCACGCGGTCGTAGATAACAATGGTGTTGTTAATCGAATACCCCACCACCGTTAGCAACGCTGCCACTGAAGGCAGGTCGAACTCGATACGGGCAAAGGCGAACAAAGCCAACGCACCCAAGGAGTCATGAACCAGAGCGACCACCGCACCCGGTGAAAAGAAAACGTCGAAGCGAAAGGCCACGTACGCCAAAATAGCCAGGAGTGCGTAGATGAGTGCCAATGCACCATCGGTTCGCAGTTGTTGAGAGACTTGGCTGTCCACGAATTCTACGCGACGGATTTCAGCGCCACCAAAAGTTTCATTGAGCGCCTTGCCGATTTTATCGGTGATGCCTTGGAAGTGAATCATGTATTTTACCATGCCGTCGTATGGTTCAGCTCGAATCACCGAATCGCTGGTGTCTGCTTTCTCTTGGCCTTTGCGTTTGGTGCGTCGCAATTTGAAACCACTATCGTTATCGATCAGTGCGACCAGCTGTTGCTCCTGTGCCTGTAAGGCTTTGTCGAGAGCCAATAGATCATTGGTTTCTGTCTCCACCTGCTTTTCTGGGGCGGCGGTGACATCCATGCCCAACGTTTTGGCTTGTTCTACCACGGAGCCACGGTGGAAGCCTTGGGTCGAGAAGGCGTCCAGGGTGGTGTCATCAAGGGCGGGGAGCGATGTGGGTTCGGTGCCCCCGAGTGCCTTGAGTGCCGTTTGAATGGCCTCTGCGTCTTTGTTCTTCTCTGCTTTTTTCTCTACTTTGGGAAGCGGTAAGTACAGGGAAATGCGATCACCGGCGGTTTTTTCAAAGATGGCTTTGACCCGGTCATTGTCTTTGGCGTTTTGCCAGGTGGATGCCATTTTGGTTTTTACCAGAGTGGCCACTTGGCCCACGTCTTTATCGGTCAAAGTGGTGACGCGCTCCACGCGAATCAACATTTCGAAGTTATCGGATTCGCCGTAACTTTGAACTTGGTTCTTCGCAAAGCCCAAGTCGCCCAAGACCGAACGAATGTCTTGGGCAGGAACGGCTTTTTTGAACTGGACTTGCATCTCGGTCCCCCCAGAGAAGTCGATGCCCCAGTTAATTCCCAGTACGAACAAACCGATAACGCTCAAGGTCGGAATGGCCATGGCGACTTTATTGGTTAGATTAAACTTGCCCACAAAATCAATGGGGCTTTTGGGGTCAAACAAACGAATGAATTTCATGGTGATTCCCAACCCTTCTTAAATGGACAGTTCTTGTGGCCCTTTAGCTGTGACCATGTCGAAGAAAATACGAGTGATAAAAATAGCGGTGATCACCGAGGAGACCGTACCAATCAGCAAAGTCGTCGCAAAGTTTTGCACCGGTCCGGAGCCGTACTGCCACAACACCATACCCGCAATAAAGGTGGTGAAGTTGGCATCAATAATGGCCGAGAAAGCAGCGTCATAACCGGATGACACGGCCGACCGGGGGGTTTTACCCGCAAGCAGCTCTTCGCGTATCCGTTCGTTAATAATGATGTTTGCGTCCACCGCCATACCCACCGTCAGCAGTAAGCCTGCCAATCCGGGGAGGGTCACGGTTCCACCGAGCCAAGACAGAGTGGCTGCCACAAAAAGGAGGTTAAACAAAACGCCAATCACTGAAATAACACCGGCCAGTTTGTAATACAAAATCATAAATAGAATGACCAAGAGGCCGCCCAGGCTGAAGGCCATTTTACCTTGCTGTACGGAATCCGCCCCCAAAGAAGGACCGACGCTGCGCTCTTCCCGGAAGGTTACCGGAGCGGGCAGTGCACCCGCTTTTAATACCAGTGCCAACTGGTTGGCGTCTTTGAGCATTTCTTCTCGGGTGCGAGCCCCACCCATGGTGATGGAAGCGGAGCCACCGGAGATACGCGTTTGAATCACGGGGGCGCTGTCCACCAATTCTTCGAGAACGATGGCCATACGTTTTCCGATGCTGCGAGCGGTGAGCTCGTCAAAGATACGGGCGCCAGCAGGAGAGAAGGTCATGCTCACAAAGGGGCGAGGGGATTCGGGTGATCCCATGGCCACTTGAGCATCCACCAAGTCGTCACCCGTGAGTTCCACTTTAGAAATCAAGGTGTAGGTACGCACAGTACCTTCGGTGAACGAGCCATACTTGAGGACGCGACCTGCGGGGACCTTGCCTTTGAGATACTCTTTGACGGTGGGCAGGCTGTCTTTGGGAAACGACAAGTAAATGTCGCGACCCGAACCGCCGCCCGGCCCTTGATAGGAGGAACTTTGAAGCTCGACGTTCTCAGGCAGATCTGTAAGCTTGGTTAAGAATTCGGTGTCATCGTCACACATCAAGAACTCGAGTTGTGCGGTACGCCCGATGAGGCTTTTGGCTTCTTCTGGGTCACTGTAGCCGGGAAGCTGGACCTGTACTTGGTCATCACCACGTTTGGTGATGCTGGGCTCAGTGACACCCATGGAGTCCACACGATTACGGATGGTGTTGATGGTTTGATCCACGGCATCTCGTCGAATGATGGTGGCCAAGTTGGGGTGCAAGCGCAAGGTGATGGTGTTAGCGTTTTCACTTACCACGGACAAATCGGTGAAGAGGTCAGCCACTTCATCATTATACTTATCAACGCCTGCCTCATTGGCGAACACCACTTCGATGCGGTCGCCTTTATCTTCCTCTGCCAAGTGAAGTACTTTTTCCGCGGCGATGTTCTTTTCTTTCAGCTCGTCGCGCAAACGGTCAGAAATACGGCCGGTTTTATCGGAGATGGCTTTATCCAAATCCACGCCGAGCACCATATGAATGCCGCCTTGTAAATCCAATCCAGGGACGATGTGACTTTCGCTGACCCAGGCTGGGATGAATTGACGAAAAGCGTCTTTGCTCTTCTTCACTTCGCTCAGCTGTTCTTCGCTCAGGCTAAAGTAGGTGACAGTGGGCCAACAGAAGTAGCCGCCGATGAGGCCAACCGCCAGGGCGACCAGTAATCTAATTTTCCAGGTTTTTTGCATGATTCCCCGCCTTGCAGACGAAAAGGGTGAAAAGATTTAGGCTTTCGCCGATTCTTTGTTATTGGCTGCAGCATCGTCTTCTTTTGGCATTTGATTTGCCAATGCGGTCACTGCATTCTTTAAAACTTTGATTTTGGTTTTGTCAGCAATTTCAATGGTGAGTGTCTGTTGATCCACCGAAACGACTTTGCCGAAAATTCCAGAATTCAAAATGATTTCATCCCCACGCTTGAGGGCTGAAACCATGGATTGATGCTTCTTTTGTTTTTTTGCTTCGGGTCGAATCATGATGAAATATAACACCATGAGCATACCGCCGAGCATGAGAAAAAAGCTCAGGCCGCCCCCTTCGGGACCTGCCGGTGCTGCTTGAAGCAAAAATGGGGAGAACTGCTCGCCCATGAAACTCTCCTACTTGAAAAGGTTAGAGGGGCCCGCATGCATAACACTACAATTAGGACCGCCGCCGGGTGATACCCCTGTTTTTTCTATGGATCAAGGTCCCATTGAGGCGGTTTTTGCATCTGAGGTACCTAAAATTTCCCAATGGGTCTGATAAAAGGCTTCAAACCGGGATTCTGCGATGGCAGCTCGGGCCTGAGAGACCAAATTCAAATAAAAATGAACATTATGAAGGCTGGCCAGCCGGAAAAAAAGCAGTTCACCGCTCACAAAAAGGTGTCGCAAGTAGGATTTGGTGAAATTTTGGCACGTATAGCAGCTGCATTGGGGATCCAATGGATCTTTATCTAGGGCGTATTGGGCCCGTTTAATACTGACTTTTCCTTGGGAGGTGAAAAGGGTCCCATTTCGGGCATTTCGGGTGGGCATGACACAATCGAACATGTCTACACCGCATCGAATCCCGTCTAAGAGGTCTTGCGGGGTGCCCACGCCCATCAGGTATCGGGGTTTTTGGTTGGGCATGTGTTTGGCGGTCACTTCGCAAATGCGCCACATGTCTTCCTTGGATTCACCCACGCTCAGTCCACCGATGGCATAGCCAAACAGGTCACTTTCACAGATTTCTTGGGCGTGGGCCACTCGCAAATCATCGTGAATCCCGCCTTGTATGATGCCAAAAAGTCGCGACGCGGTACGAGTCATGCTTTTTTGGCATCTTTTGAGCCATGCGGTGGTGCGGTCCATGGCGATTTGTACGGTGTCACGGTCGCTTTGGCCCGGCGGGCATTGATCAAAGGCCATGATGATGTCGGCGCCCAAACACATTTGAATGCGCATGCTTTCTTCGGGCGTCATGCGAAATCGTCGACCATCCAAATGGCTTGAAAAAGTCACACCGTCGTCGTCTAGTTTTACCAGGGGACCACGATGCCCCTTGGCTTTGTCTTTGCCACGCGGCTCACCAGCAGCCAAGGAAAATACCTGAAAACCACCGGAGTCGGTCAAGATGGGGCCGTCCCAACTCATAAAGCTGTGTAAGCCACCCATTTGTTGAACGTGTTCTGGCCCGGGGCGGAGCATGAGATGATAAGTATTCCCCAGCAAAATTTGTGTTTTGACGCGGGTGAGGTCATCTGGCCCTAAGGATTTGACCGAGCCCACCGTACCCACTGGCATGAAAATGGGGGTTTCGATGGCCCCGTGGGGTGTGACCAAACGACCCGTTCGAGCGGCTTGATCTTGTTGTTGGAGTTCAAATGAAAAAGTCATGGTTTTGGCCAGGGTTTCTTGTTGTCTTGGCTTACCTCAAAAAAGCACGCATCACCATAGGAGAAGAACCTGTATTTTTGTTCCACGGCATGTTGGTAGGCCCTGAGCAGACGATCGCGGCCCACCGCAGCAGAAACCAGCATGAGCAAGGTGGATTTTGGTAAATGAAAATTGGTGAGCAAGGCATCCACCACTGCGAATTGTTTACCGGGTCTTAAAAAGAGTTTGGTCAAACCCGAGCCGCTTTGCAGCCGCCCTTCTTCATTGGTAGCGGACTCCAAAACACGGACGCAGGTGGTGCCCACCGAAACCACGCGCCGTCCTTGGTCTTTAGCGCGGTTGAGGGTTGCAGCGGCAGTCTCGCTGAGGTGCCATGGCTCGGCGTGCATTTGGTGTTGGCTGATATCGTCATCGCGAACGGGCAGGAATGTGCCAGGCCCCACGTGTAAAGTGACCTTGACTTGTTCAACCCCACGTTGAGCCAACGTCGCCAGATGATTTGGATCAAAGTGAAGCCCAGCAGTGGGGGCGGCTGCCGCAAAGTTTTTGTTAGGGTCTGCGAACACGGTTTGATACCGTTCTTTGTCGCTGGCGTCCGCTTGACGTTGCATGTAGGGCGGCAATGGTATTTCACCATGGGCCTCAGCAAAGGCGCGTACATCCTGGTCAAAATCGACCTCGAAGGCACCCGGCTCATCTCCAATGGCGGGGCCTACGGTGGCGCGTAACGTCGTACCGGCGTCGCCCGTGAAGACGAGTGATGTTCCAGGCTTTGATTTCTTTGATGCTTTGATGAGCGCGATCCACTTGTGCAGGGTAACGGGCCGCGACAAGAGGACTTCAACTTTGCCTCCGGTTTCCTCTTTTTGCCCCAGCAGTCTCGCCGGCAACACCCTTGTATCGTTCAGTACCAGCACATCACCAGGTTGTAAGAATTCTTTTAACCGAGCGAATTGGGCATCGATGGGACGGGACGCATCACTGGTGAGCACCAAAAGTCTGGAGGCAATGCGGTCCTCTGGCGGGTGGGCCGCAATTAGCGACTTTGGTAAATGGTAATCGTAGGAAGAAAGCAGTTCACTCAAAACAAAACCTCGCGCGTGGCGAGGTTTGTTTAGCGATAAAAAATCAACCCGTCAAAAGGGGCTTAGGATTTTTTCCCCAAATCGAAAATGCGAGAGAAGCTTTTTGCTTTGTTTGGTGATGGATCTGGATAGGATTTGCCTTCTTTCCAACGTTTTTTCTTTTTGAGGCGTCTAATGAATTGCTTCACGGCGGTTTGCTCGGTCAGCTTTCGAACTTTTCCTTTGTGTTTACGGGTGATGGGGCTCACCGCAATCTCTTGAAGGGCGCCAGGGAAGTAACCATCACCCCCCCGTGACAGAAAGAATGTTGTTGCGCAGGTGATTTTCTTTTCGGGGGTGAGCAGCTTCCCGTTTTTGACAATATCGATGGAACTCTTTTTCCCGTCGAGACCGCGGGTTTGAATTCGTAAGGTTTTGACGCGCTCACCAGGTGTTTTGATTCCCATCACCTTATTGTTAATCATTAAGGGAACTTGTTCGCGGGCGGAGGAGTCATACTCTAAGAATACTTCTCGACTGACCTGCGGAAAGTGACCTTTACCCCCTCCAGCGCCCCTGACGGCTGCTTCGAAGGTTTCTTTTATGGTGGCATGAGTGGTGGTCACCACCATGAGCGGGTTGTTAAATAGAAGGGCTGATTGAACCTGTAACTCGGTGATGGGCATGCCTTTATCGCTGACCATCTCGGCATCGGGTCGACCAAAACTTGAGCGCACGCCACCTGCATTCACCATTCCGAAGTCGATGGGGGGGAGCATCTTTGGCGCGTACTGCCGTGCTGCATACACCATGGCATCGGTGTGCAAGTTGCCCAGGTTGGTTTCGCGGTTACGAATGTTGTGCCTCAACCCGTTGAAAAAGACTTTGGTGAAGAACATGGGTTTCGATAATGGTTTGAGCGCTCGGTCCAATCGAGCCTCAAAGGAAGACGCTTTGTCATTGCGTTTGACCAGCAAGCTCTTAATGTTTTCTTCGTCCACTGGAAACGGTTTTGACTTTTCTTCGTCATAACCGGTGAGGATTCCGTTTTCATCGAAGTGAGCCACCAAGCGACCGATGTAACGGTACTGGCCGTCCGTAGCCACCAATAGAACGGGTTGGCCGTTTCGGCCGGGTAAAAGCATGGGGTAACAAGAGCCCTGTCTGCGGAAGCACACGGGGTCGGCAGAATCGCCGGCGATCAATCGGTGCTGCATCACATTGGCCAGCAGGTTGTCCCCGCCCCCTGCGATAATGACATCGATGTTGGTCAGCCCCTTTGTCACGAGGTCAATATCGTTGGTGATGCCCTGAAGGTGGGACAAGAGGAGAATGATGTTCACACCCTCAGTCAAAAGGGCATTGACGTGGGCTTGAACTTGGTCTCTCATCAGGGTGGGGTTTTCTGAGACCAAAACGTTGTCTGAAGCCCCTGAGACGGTGTGAAGCCGATCGGTGGTGGCGCCCACAATGCCTACCGTGGTCCCGGTGCAATATTGAGGCTTCATGCCGGTGAGAAGGGGGATGGTAATTTCCACATCGGCCTGAAGGTTGTTCGGGTCTTTGATGACGAGTTTATTGCTTTCGTATATGGCGTTCCAATGCTCCTTAGAGCCGTAGGCTTTTTGAGCGAGGTTCATGAGGCTGTCGCCCGCCTGTATTTTAATCTTAAGGCCTGGGTAGACGGGGCGTGGATCGTCGAGCTGGCTCGGCGGTACGGTGGTCAGTTTGCCTCCTGCGCAATGCTTAGCCCTTTGGATGAGTTTCCCTTTTTTATCCTTCAACCAGGGGGCAGGCTGATCGAGCGGCTGACTTTCGAACACTTCGTAAAGCTCGCCGCCAGTGATGGTGATGTTTGATGCCAAATAGGGGAAGTTGGAAGATTTGATCACCTCAGCAAAAAAGACGTCACCCAAGTCAAACTCATGATTGCCCACCGCCGAGACTTGAAAGCCGACCATGTTGTTAGCGGCCACCACGGCGTTCTCTTTTTTCATGGTCAAGCGCAAAGAGGGAGAGGGCAGAAAGGTATCGCCTGAAGCCACCACCATCGGGTTGGTGGACAAGTTACGAAGTTTGCCAAGCACGCTAACAAAACGAGAAATACCGCCCACGGATCGTTGGCCTACCAGGTCGGCTTCTTGGTCAGCGCTGTGCAGCAAGGTCAGTGTGTGTGCTTTTGGTTTGGTGGAAAAACCACCTTCTCCCGGAACGGATTCAGGGAGTGCGACATCCGCTTCTTTTTCGGGGGCAACCCGAAGTTGATCGGCGGTGCCAATGCCCACCATGTCTAGAATTTCTTGTTGTTGCGCTTTGTTTCTGGCCGCTGGTGTGGTTTGGGTGGCCAGAAGCATGGATAATGCGAGGGTGCTGGCTTCTAAGAGCATGTATTTGGTTCTCCGGTGTTAAATCGCTTTTGAGCAGACTCGTGGGGCTCAATCTGCAGTGCAGATCCCTTTCAGCAATGCATACTGATGAAGCATGCAAAAATTCGGAGCTTTTGTCACATGTTAAGGGGATTTGGATGCACTTTATTAGTACATGCGACGAACACGGGTTTTCGGGTAGTAATGGGACAGAATTTCCTCTGCTGAGCGTCCCAAATCCGCCATTCCTTTGGCGCCCCATTGGCACATCCCTACGCCATGACCAGAGCCACGCCCTTTGAAGACGAAGCCCTTTGAGTTTTTGGCCATTTCAGTCACCAAAGTGGACCGAAGCTTACTGTAGCCCAACATTCTGCGGATATCGACGCCGGTCACCGTCTTCTTTTTGTTGCGACCAATCAGGGCCACCTTTTTCATACGCCCAGACTTAGAACGACTTAAGATTTTGATTTCTTTGACTTTTTCGCCGAGCAAGCTCTTAAAGGCCTGGTCTATTTGGGTTTGGGGAATCTGGGTCGACCAACCATGGCGGTCAGATACTTTGCAATTGGGGCATTTGGACCCGGGCAAATAGCTCAGGCTCATGCCCCATCCTTCTTCTGCGCTTTCGGTTTGCTTCCCACAGGTGGAGTGGAAGTAGGCGTGAATGGGCCGATGCCGGTGGGTGAGAATCTCGCCGTAGGTCTGTCGGACTGCCTTTCGGGCTGAATCGAACTCGCGACTGGCACCTGAATACACTTGGTCTAAGACGGTGGATTCCATGTGGTACGGCAAATCAATGCGCTCGTATTTTTTCCACAGGGCAAAGGTTCTTGCCGCGATGGCTTGTGCCTTCAGCGCTTCCAGGGGCCAGCTGGATGGGACCTCGCTGGAGACGATGCCCACCAGATACTCCTCCAAGGGAATGGGATGGACCACCAAGACTTCTTCTTTATTTTTGTGGGTGCGGGAAATCAACTCCAACTCCCGCCGATATTCGTGGTTGTTGAGTTTCAAACGGCCCGCGCTGCTCACACGAAGCTTGTTGGTGAGAAGCAACTTGCCCCCGCATCGAAAACCTTTGGATGCAGGGGTACATTTGAGTTCATTGGCCGCAGTAAACGCTGGCAAATCCATCGGTTGAATTTTGAGATCTTTGCCCTGGATGTGGATTTGGGCTTGGAAGCGCCCCACAGCAATTCGAACATGCTGCTCAGCAAGCAGTTCTCCACTTTGGGAGAAAAGCGCTAAAAATACGAAAAACTTCCAAAAACGTTTCATTCAAAGCTCAAAAAGATAGGGGTTTTCAACCCTTGTGTCCGGTGGCTAACTCTCATAATCAAGGGGGAAGAACAAATTTTTGGCCAAAAAAGTCAATGAAATTCAATGGGTTCAGAACCGAAACGTCAAAGTGTTACTTTAGGTTTAAATCCCAAATGATCGATGGCGCTTGCATTTTTGATCGAGCTGTTTCAAGAGGATGGTTCTAGGAAAAAAAGAGGAAAAAGATGCGATATTCCGAGATGTTAATTCCCACTTTGCGACAAGAACCTGCCGATGCCCAGGTGGTCAGTCATAAACTCATGGTTCGGGCCGGTTATATCCGCAAGGTGGCGGCCGGAATATACAACTATTTACCGCTCGGCTGGCGTGTGTTGCGGAAGGTGGAGCAAATCGTTCGAGAAGAGATGAACCGCGCGGGAGCCCAAGAGTTACTCATGCCAGCGGTTCAGCCGGCAGAGCTTTGGACCGAGTCGGGCCGGTGGCAGCAATATGGGGCCGAACTTTTACGATTGAAAGACCGCAAGGGTGGCGATTTTTGCATCGGACCCACCCACGAAGAGGTGGTGACAGCACTGGTACGTGACGAAGTCAAAAGCTACAGGCAGGTGCCTTTATCCTTATATCAAATTCAAACGAAATTTCGGGACGAGATTCGACCCCGTTTTGGCCTGATGCGCGGTCGTGAATTCATCATGAAAGATGCCTACTCCTTTGATCTTGATGAGGCTGGGGCGCAGCTGACCTATGATAAAATGTATGCGGCCTATGAGCGTATTTTTAACCGTTGCGGGTTGGCTTTCAGGCCCGTTGAAGCCGATACGGGGGCCATTGGTGGAAACCGGTCCCATGAATTTCAGGTTTTGGCGGACACCGGAGAGGACGCCATCGTCACTTGTGGCGGATGTGGATATGCGGCCAACGTGGAATTGGCAGAAATTCAGGCTTCAGAGGGGGCGCCCATGGCGGCGTCTGGCCCTCATGAAAAAGTGCTCACACCGGATACCAAAACCATCGAAGACGTCTCTAACTTCTTAGGAGTGCCTCCGTCACAGGTGATCAAAGCGGTGTTGTTTTTGGTGGACGATCAACCCGTGGTGGCCCTGTGCCGGGGCGATCATGACGTTAACGAGGTCAAATTGAAGCGGGCCCTTAACGCCACCGACGCCCGCCTGTTGGAAGACGCCGAAGTACAAAGCCATTTGAAGGCCCCCGCAGGTTTTGTGGGACCTATCGGTTTGCCAACTGACACCAAAATCGTCGCTGACCACGCTTTGAGCGGTTTGTCCGAAATGGTCTGTGGGGCCAATGAAACGGACCATCACCTGGTTCAAGTGACCGTGGGTAAAGACTTTGATGCGCAGTTCGCAGACTTGAGGACCGCGCAGGGTGGTGATGCTTGCGGTCGTTGCGGGACGGCTTTCGAGTCTCGTCGAGGCATTGAAGTGGGACATGTCTTCTTCTTAGGAGAGAAATACTCACGGGCCATGGGCGCGGAGGTGCTCGATGAATCAGGGAAAAATGTACCTTTGGTGATGGGCTGTTATGGCATTGGCATTGGTCGCACCGCAGCGGCTGCCATTGAGCAAAACCATGACGATTCGGGCATCAAATGGCCCATGCCAATCGCCCCCTTTCAGGTGACCCTTTTGTCTTTGGGCAAAGATGACGCGTTATTGGAAGCATCTCAAAAGGTCTACGAAGATTTGACTGCTGCTGGTTTGGAAGTGCTTTGGGATGAACGCAACGAAAGACCCGGCGTTAAATTTAAAGATGCTGACCTTTTGGGGATTCCCTTGAGACTCACTTTGGGCAAAAGAGGGCTTGAAAACGGTGTTTTGGAGCTGAAAAACCGTCACGATTTAGACGCGGACGCACTTTCGATTCCTTTGGGGGAAGCGGTGGAGGCCGTCACTGCCAAGGTTCAGGAAATGCTGGGAGCCTAAACCTTGAGAAAGTGTTGAGGCCAGTTCATGTGGATCCAGGAAGCCTTTTGGGTGGTCGCCCTGCTGGCCGCTATTGGCTGGTTCTTTCAAGCCTATTTGAAGCCCATTGGTGGGCAGTGGCATCTGGAAAATGCAGACGAGCCTCACTGGGACTTGATGCAGGTGGGGCCTTGGGTCTTTGGAGAGCAGCGTAAAGCCAATGGCATCCACAAATTCAGCGGACGCTTAAAGGGTGGGGTTTGGCATATTTCCCGTCGGGATTTGGGACGGGCACTCTTTGAGGCGCAGGGGTTTCCAGAGTTGATCGCGCATCAGCTTTCTGGCCGTGTCATGGTAACCTACCGGCTGACCGTCAGGCCCCAAGCGAAAGTGATGGAAGGCCAGATGATGCCCATGAAAGTGGTTTTTGTGAAAGTTCCACTGCAAATTTCTGAAATGATTCCCGAATCGCCGAAGCCGGTTCTTCTGACAAAAAAGCAGCCATTGTAAGTCCTCTTTGCTTCAATGGGGCACCAGCATTGCTCGCCATGAAAACTTTGTGTTAATCACGATAGCGCAAGCCGCGTGTTGCGGATCGAAAGACGGAGTTTGAATGGTCACCTTAAGAGCTTATACCTTTTTGGATTCTCTGCAGCCTCAATTGGCTTCTCACATTTGTACGACCTGTAAGGGCTATTTTCCCACCCCAGAAGTGGCATCATTGTTCGTTGAAATTGCGCCGGGCCTGCAGATTCATGCATTGCTAGAAACAGCGCTGAAAACCACCCGAGCATTTCCTGCGTCCATCGTGGTGGAGCGTGCTTTCGGCATGCTGGAATTACACCACGAAGATAAAGGGGAGGTCACGCAAGGTGGCCAAGCGGTGCTCGATTCTCTGGGTATCCAAGAAGAAGATCGCATTCAGCCTCGCATTGTCTCGAACACGGTATTGCGCGGTATCGAGCCCATGCACGCGATGATCATCAACAAGATTCGATTCGGTTCTATGATTGAGCCCGGTGAGTCACTCTTTATTTTTGAAACAGAGCCCGCAGCTTACATTATGCAGGCGGCCAACGAGGCAGAGAAGGCCGCAAATGTGAAGCTGGTCGAAGTACGACCCTTTGGGGCTTTTGGTCGTCTCTACATGTGTGGTTCAGAAGCAGAAATTGATGAGGCCGCTAAGGCGGCTGTGTCGGCGATTGAGGGCATCAAAGGTGTTCCCAATCCGAACGCAAAAAAATAACTTTCAGACGGACACATGAGGTGTTTGTCTTTTTGTCGGAGGAGCAATAGATGTCTGACGCTTTGGGAATGATTGAAACCCGTGGTTTCGTGGGTATGGTCGAAGCTGCTGATGCCATGGTGAAAGCCGCCAAGGTCGAGTTGGTGGGCTATGAAAAAGTTGGCGGTGGATACGTTACTGCAGTGGTGCGTGGCGATGTGGCCGCGGTGAAAGCAGCCACCGATGCTGGCAGTCGTGCAGCAGAGCGTGTGGGTGAGTTGGTAAGTGTCCATGTGATTCCACGTCCTCACACCAATATCGATCGCGCGTTGCCTCTGGGACGACCCGCAAAAAAACCAGCCGCTAAGTAGCGCGTCTGGAAGAGCAGTACGACACACAACCGGGGTGCCATTTCGTTGGCACGCCGTTGTGAGTGTTTTGGAGTTCTTATGCTGTTGGGAAAAGTGCTTGGCACGGTGGTGTCTACAAGAAAAGACGAAGAGCTGGAGGGCCTCAAGTTTCTCCTGGTTCAGGGCGCAGACCCCAAGGGAGAGCCCAATGGGCCAACAGTGGTATGTGCAGACGCCGTTGGTGCAGGTGTAGGTGAATTGGTCTTGTACGCTGCAGGCTCCTCGGCACGACAAACGGTGGTGACACAAAACCGTCCGGTCGACCATGTGATCATGGCGATTGTTGACGAGATTTATGCTGATGGGGTCACAACGTTTCAAAAGTACGATGCGCACGCCATCTCCAATGACGACAGTTAATTGAAAGGGGCTTGTCCATGAGCTTAAGTGGCCTGGATGACCGCAAGTTAGAAGAAATCGTGTCTCGCGTGGTCGAACGTTTGGCACCTGGGGCTGGACCGACCCGTCCCAATCCAGCGCCCGCTGAAGGTTGCGCACCGTCTCCGCCTGTCTACATCCCGAACCGTACTTCTGGCCGTGGTAACCGAGGTCTTTTTGATGACGTTGACCAAGCGGTTGCAGCAGCCCGGCAAGCCCACGAAACATTGGTCCATTCTTTGTCACTCAAAAAGCGTGACGAAATCGTACAGGCCATGCGCCAGGCGACGGTGAACAAACTGAGTGAGCTGTCACAAATGGCAGTTCAGGAAACCGGCTTGGGCCGATACGATGATAAAATTAACAAGAACCGCCTGTGTGCGTTGGCCACACCGGGAACAGAAATTTTAAAACCATGGTGCCAAACAGGGGACGACGGCTTGGTTCTATTGGAACGGGCACCCTTTGGCGTGATCGGTGCGATCACACCATGCACCAATGCCACCGAAACAATTATTTGTAATGGCATTGGAATGATTGCCGCGGGCAATTCAGTGGTCTTCAATGTTCACCCTTCCGCAAAAGGTGTGTGTGGTACTTTTGTTCAATGGCTCAATGATGCCATCGTCTCTGTGGGTGGGCCTGAGAACTTGATTTGTATGATTCGTGAGCCCACCATTGAATCAGCCAACAGTTTAATGACCCACAAGGGCATCCGTCTGGTGGTGGTTACCGGTGGCCCTGGCGTGGTTAAAGCTGCCATGAATTCAGGCAAACGCGCTATTTGTGGCGGCCCGGGGAACCCCCCGGTGGTAGTGGATGAGACTGCAGACATTCGACGCGCTGGACGTGATATCGTTTTGGGCGCCAGTCTAGATAACAACATCGTGTGCATCGCCGAAAAAGAAATTTTCGCGGTCAGCGATATTGCCGATTTACTCAAAAAAGAAATGTGCACCCAAGGCGCGGTGGAAATGTCTCGACAAGAGATTAACAAGCTCGAAAAACTCGTGGTGCATGATGGCCATGCAGTGAAAGATTGGGTTGGCCAAGACGCGGCTAAAATCGCAAAAGCCATTGGAAAAGATGTTCCCGCCAACACCAGAATCTTATTGTGTGAAGTGGACAGCGAAGATCATCCCTTTATCCAAGCGGAGTTATTGATGCCAGTCCTGGGCATGGTTCGCGTGGGGAGTGTGGAAGAAGCCATCGCTGCCGCTGTTCGCGCTGAGCATGGTTTTGGGCATACCGCCGCCATGCATTCCACGAACATCAACGCGCTGCATCACATGGCGCGGGCCATGGACGTTTCGATTTTCGTGAAGAACGCACCCACCTATGCAGGCCTGGGCCTTGACGGTGAAGGGTATACCTCGTTCACCATCGCGTCACCTACGGGTGAAGGTTTGACCACAGCGGTGTCCTTTAGTCGCGAACGCAGATGCACTCTCAAAGATCATTTTAGGATCATCTAATCCCAGGTGGCGCCATGACGACGAATGGCTTGGAAGCGTTGGCATTGGTGGAGACAGAATCCATCGCACGAGGCTATTCGGTCATGGACATGCTGGCCAAAAGAGCTCGCGTGACCGTTCGGTGGGCCCATCCCGTGACGCCTGGAAAATTTATCATTCTTTTCGCGGGTGAAATCGCTTCCATTGAAGAAGCCATGGATGCGGCGCAAGAGTCTGCTGGGACGTCGTTGATCGCATCTATGCTGTTGCCTCAGGTTCATCCCGATTTACTGGCGGCTCTGGCGGGTCAATTTACACAAGCCTCTCCGGCGGCAGTGGCCATCATCGAAATGGATCGCGTGGCGCAAACATTGGAGGCCGCGGATTTGGCCCTTAAGGCTGCAGAAGTGGGTCTGTTAAAGCTGCATTTAGCGAAGGGCATTGGCGGCAAAGGATTTTTCATTTTGGCTGGCGTCCTGGCAGATGTAGAAGCTGCAGTGTTTGCGTTGGAACATTCATATTTACAAGAATTCATTTTGGCCAAAGAACTGATTCCGAATCCCCAACCAGATATTCGCGGTTTTTTTTCTTAGTCCATCTTCGTTCGACGACCTTGATGGTTTTTGGACGAAGTTGGTATTTTCAGCGCTAATTGCCTGTGCTAGCAATGGGGCCGAAGTCCGTGAAGAAAGAAGTAAGTGATGGCTGATGATTGGGACAACTACGTCGAATTCAAAGAAGGCTACGGTGGAGACCAAGGGCTTGAGATTTATCAGGGAGAGGCCCAACGGGCGTCTATTCATGAAGGCATGCGCATTCTTGAAATTGGCTTTGGTGGCGGACGGTTTTTAGATCACTGTAAAGACATCGGTTGTGAGACGTGGGGGACAGAAATCATTCCGGAGTTGGTCACCCGAGCGAAGGCCAAAGGTCACCAGGCTTTTCATACCACCCACCTTACGGATTTGCCCCTCGAGGCTGAGAGTGTCGACATGGTGTTTGCCTTCCACATTTTCGAGCACTTAGAAAAGAGCGAGTTGGTAGAAATGCTCAAGTCACTTCATGGTTTGCTCAAACCCCAGGGGCGTGTGGTGGCTTCTTTTCCCAATGGGGCCAGCCCCATGGCCGGCGCTTTTCAATACGGGGACATGACGCACAAAATCTTTCTCACCGACCAGCGCATGAAGCAGTTGGGTCTGGAAAGCGGTTTTCACTTAGAAGCCTCTTTCAACGCCATCCGACCCTTGGCCACGGGGCGCAGGCCCAAATGGGTCAAAAAAATGGTTTTTGCCATGCGAGATACACTGCAAAGCGCCTTGAGCATCATGTATTTTGGGGGAACCATTCCCTTGGATCCTGTGGTGACCGTTCATCTGACCAAGAAATAGGACCTTTTGACTTTTACGGTTGACCTTACGAGCCTTTTACAAAGTCATGATGTAAGCCTCAACCGGACTTTTTGACCGGTAACGTCCATAAGATACTGAATATAAGATGAAAAAATGAAGTGTGCGCTGGCTCACGGTCCTTTTCTGGCGCTCATGAGAGCATGTCGTATGATGTAGGCAAATATCCCATCTCAAAGCGACAGGAGCTCTTATGCAAACCATGGAAAAAAAATCACTCGCCCGAAACGCCGCGCGCCAAATCCTCGGTCTTGCCTTTGTGGCGTTCATCTTGGCCACTGTTTTGATGGGCATGAAAACCTGGGCGTCAAATCCAAACCAGATTCAAGATACTGTAATTAAAGTACAAAATGAACCTGAAGTGGTCTCTCAGGCCATTCAAATGCGTCGTTCCTTATCGAACCGTCAGTTACGCCGTTTGCAGCGCATGCGTGGCTTGACCCGCGCCTTGGCCAAACACATCAGATAAACGTCGCGAAAGCCCCTAGGCAACACCACAAAAACAAGCTAGATCCCGGCCTTGCAGCCTTTAGGCGGGGATTCAGATGTCGACAAGTAAAGAGACAATTTTAGTCACGGGAGCGGCCGGTTTTATCGGTTTTCACACCTGCCAAAAACTGCTTGAGATGGGCCATGTGGTCTGCGGTGTGGACAACCTCAATGATTACTATTCGGTGGACCTCAAAAAAGCGCGCTTGGCAGAATTACAATCCGCTACTGATTTTCATTTTGAGGCGTTGGGTTTAGAGGACGAAGCTGCAGTCAGAGCCTTGTTTGAAGCCCAAAAGCCATCCAAAGTCGTACATTTAGCGGCCCAAGCAGGGGTGAGATACTCCCTCGAAAACCCCCAAGCCTACATTCAGTCTAATTTGGTTGGATTTGCCAATATTCTTGAGGGCTGTCGGCATCATGAAGTGGCCCATTTGATATTTGCTTCATCTTCTTCCGTGTACGGTGGGAACAAAAAGGTGCCCTTTGAAGAGTCGGACCAGGTGGACCAGCCCGTTTCATTGTATGCCGCAACCAAAAAAAGCAACGAATTGATGGCCCATGCCTATGCGCACTTATACCAGGTGCCCATGACCGGTTTACGTTTCTTTACGGTTTATGGCCCGTGGGGACGACCAGACATGGCCTATTATAAATTTTCAGAGGCCATCATGAACGGGCGCCCCATTGATGTTTATAACCACGGCGACATGCGGCGTGATTTTACCTATATTGATGATGTGGTGGAGAGCGTCATTCGTTTGTTAGATGTGCCACCCGAGGTCAAGCAAGAGGGCGAAGACACCCGGCCCCCTTACGAATTGTACAACATCGGTAACCACACCCCGGTACCCTTGTTGACCTTTATTCAAACCCTAGAAGAGATCCTAGGCAAGAAAGCGAAAACAAATTTATTACCCATGCAACCAGGAGATGTGAAGGAGACCTTCGCAGAGGTCACCGCATTGAACGGCAAAGTGGGATTTGAGCCCTCAACCCCATTAGCGGTTGGGCTGAAAAATTTTACAGATTGGTATTGCGCTTACCATCAAGTGAGCGTCAGGGAGTAATTATGAAAGTTACGATTGTTGGAACAGGGTATGTCGGCTTGGTGACCGGCGCAGGGTTCGCCGATGTTGGCGTGGACGTGACGTGCGTCGACGTTAATGAAGAGAAAATCAAGTTGCTCCTTGACGGTAAAGTCCCATTCTACGAGCCCGGTCTCGAGGACCTCCTCAAGAGAAACGTCGAAAAAAGCAGATTACAATTTTCCACCGATTTGGGTTCATCAGTTAAAGGCGCTGACGCTGTATTCTTGGCAGTGGGCACGCCCATGGGCGTGTTCAAGCGGAGCCCGGAGAAATGGTCACCGGCGTGGACCGGGGGCGGGAAAGGTGACCACAACACGGCCGCATTGGCGCAGGAGGGCCACACGAAGTGCAGCATGGGGCTGGGGGCCACAGCAGAGCAACTGCAGGCGCTAGCTACGTGTAGCTAACAAGGTAATAGCTACGTGTAGGTACCTGGTACTCAAGTAGTTATCCCCGCATCATATCCCCGCATCCAACCCACTCGTCGATTGCTATTTC
>MDTD01142480.1_pt1 | contig 73543 bp, 65 predicted proteins | sample 811221 | NCBI WGS metagenome assembly MDTD01 (sample SAMN05326646, study PRJNA326480) | marine metagenome | isolation source: seawater | place: Pacific Ocean: South West | collected 2011 | reverse complement strand
CCACCGCCGACGCGCAGGCCGGCCTGCTGGCCTTGGCGCTGGAGCGGCAGCAAGCCATGGCCGCCGCGGCGGACGATACCGGCGCAGCCCTGCCGGCCGGCGACGCCGCTTGACGGGTCGCGCACCGCCTATAACATGTTTCAAAAAAATACCCGGGCGACGGCACGAACCGTCGCCCAGCGTTAGCGGAGGAAGCGTCGGCAGCCCTCCGCCGGCGCCTGGCGGGCCGGCCCCGCGGGCCTGCCGGCGGGGGGCGCCTGCCGTTGCATGCCTCCACACCGGGCGGATTGCGGCGGAGGACGGCATGGCCGGGCAGCACATCACCTGCAGCATCGACGACACGGTCATGGTGGTGACCCTGAACCGGCCGGAGAAACTGAACGCCTATACCGGCCAGATGGGCCGGGACCTGGCGGAGGCCTTCGAGCGCGCGGATGCCGACGATGCGGTCCGCGCCGTGGTGCTGACCGGTGCCGGCCGTGCCTTCTGCGCCGGCGCCGATGTTTCCGGCGGCGCGGCGAGCTTCGACACCTCCGGCGCCCATGGTGCGGGGATCTTCGCCAACCGCACCGACCCGGCCGCTACGGCGCGGCGCGGCGCCGGCTTCGTCCATGCCATCTTCAACTGCCGCAAGCCGTCGATCGTCGCCCTGAACGGCGCCGCGGTCGGCGTCGGCATCACCATGACCCTGCCCTGCGACGTGCGGATTGCCGCCAGCGGCGCCCGGATCGGCTTCGTCTTCGCCCGTCGCGGCCTGGTGCCGGAGGCGGGCAGCGCCTGGTTCCTGCCGAAACTGGTCGGCCTGCCGCAGGCGCTGCGCTGGTCGCTGTCCGGCCGCCTGTTCGACGCCGAGGAGGCGCTGCAGGGCGGCCTGGTCAGCGAGGTGGTGGCGCCGGAGGCGCTGCTGCCGCGGGCGATGGAGATCGCGGCCGAACTGACGGCGGAGACGGCGCCGGTCTCCGTGGCGCTGACCCGGCAGATGCTGTGGCGCTTCGCCGGCGCGCCGGACCCGTTCGAACTGCTGGCCCTGGACGCGCCGCTGTCGATCGCGCGCGGCGCCCATGCCGATGTCCGCGAAGGCGTGCAGGCGTTCCTGGAAAGGCGGCCGCCGGACTTTCCGGGCCGCGTCTCGACCGACATGCCGGAGGGCTATCCCTGGTGGGCGTGACCGCCCTGCGCACGGGCACCGCGGCCGCGATCTCGCGCCCCGCGAACCCGCGGGACGAGATCGCCGCCGGCCTCGCCGCACTGGCGCCGCGCCTGGTGCCCGGGGCGGACGGGGTGCAGGGCCTCGTGCGGCTGTCCGGCGGCGCCAGCCAGGAGACCTGGGCCTTCGCGGCGGCCGGGCCGGACGGCCCGGTGCCGCTGGTCCTGCGCCGCGCCCCCGGCGGCTTCCGCCAGCATGACTCCGCCGCCGGACTGGAGGTGGAGGCCGCGGTGATCGGCGCCGCCGGCGCCGCCGGGGTGCCGGTGCCGCATGTCCTGCATGTGCTGTCGCCGGAGGACGGGCTGGGCCGCGGCTTCGTGACCGCGCGCATCGAGGGCGAGACCATCGCGCGCCGGATCCTGCGCGACCGCGCCTACGACGCCGTCCGGCCGCGGCTCGCGGGGCAATGCGGCGCGGTGCTGGCAGCGATCCACCGGGTCGACCCGGCGGCGCTGCCGCCGCTGCGGCTGCTGCCGGCGCGGACCCAGCTGGACCAGCTGCGGGACCGCTGGCATGCCGGCGGTCTGGCGCGGCCGGTGTTCGAGCTGGCCTTTCACTGGCTCGACAGGCACTGCCCGCCCGACCCGGTACGGCCGGTGCTGGTGCATGGCGATTTCCGCAACGGCAACCTGATCGTCGGCCCGGAGGGGATCCGCGCGGTGCTGGACTGGGAGGTGACCCATCTCGGCGACCCGCTGGAGGACCTGGCCTGGATCTGCGTCAATTCCTGGCGCTTCGGCGAGATCGACCGCCCGGTCGGCGGCTTCGGCAGCCGCGAGGCGCTGCTGGCCGGCTATCGCGGGGCCGGCGGCGACGCGGTCGATGCGGCCGGGCTGCATTTCTTCGAGGTTCTGGGGTCGCTGCGCTGGGGCATCGCCTGCGCCGGCATGGTGGAGACCTTCCGCAGCGGCGCCGATGCGAGCGTGGAGCGGGCGATGATCGCGCGCCGCGCCTCGGAGACCGAGATCGACCTGCTGACGCTGCTGCTGCCGCGAAGCTGAGGGGCAGGGATGCAGGACGAACCGAGACCCGAAGAAATCCTCGCCGCGATCGCCGCCTTCCTGCGCGACGAGGTGGTGCCGGCGCTGCCGCCGGAGCTCGGCTTCCAGGCCCGGGTGGCGGCGAATGCCGTGGCACTGGTGCAGCGCCAGCTGGCCCTCGCACCGGCTGCGGAAGCGGCGGAGCGGCAGCGGCTCGCCGCCCTGCTCGGCTGCGACGACAGCCTGGCCGCGCTCAACGCCGCGCTGGCCGGACGGCTGCGCGAGGGCGCCGCCGCCGCGGTGCTGGCCGATCCGGCGGGACCGCTGGCGCGGCACCTGTGGCAGACCATTCTGGACAAGCTGGCGGTCGACCAGCCCGGCTACGCCGCCTATCGTCGCGCCGCCGCCGCGCCCCCCGAAGCCGCACCTGTCGCATCCGCACCGATCGCATCCCCGCCGATCGCATTCCCGCCGATCGATACCCCGTCATCGGAGACCTAGGAGAACCGCCATGGATTTCAGCCTGCCCAAGGACCTTGTCGACTATCTCGCCGAGCTGGACCGCTTCATCGAGGCGGAGATCAAGCCGCTGGAACAGGCCGACGACAATATCCGCTTCTTCGACCATCGCCGCGAATGGGCGCGGACCGACTTCGAGAATGGCGGCCTGCCGCGCAAGGAGTGGGAGGAACTGCTGTGGGAGGCCAAGCAGCGCGCCGACCGGGCCGGCCATCTGCGCTTCTCGCTGCCGGAGGAGTTCGGCGGCAAGGGCGGCTCCAACCTCTGGATGGCGGTGATCCGCGAGCATTTCGCGAGCAAGGGGCTGGGGCTGCACAACGACCTGCAGAACGAGCATTCCATCGTCGGCAACTTCCCCCTCGTCGTCATGCTGCGCGATTTCGGCACCCCGGCGCAGAAGGAGGAGTTCATCAACGGCACCCTGTCGGGGACCCGGCGCATCACCTTCGGCCTGACCGAGCCCGACCACGGCTCCGACGCCACCCACATGGAGACCCGCGCGGTGCCGGAAAGCCGCAACGGCATCGCCGGCTGGCGCATCGACGGCGCCAAGATGTGGACCACGGGCATGCATGTGGCGACGCATTGCGCGCTGTTCGCGCGCACCGGCGGCAAGGATGGCGACGCCCGCGGCATCTCCTGCTTCCTGGTACCGGCGGACGCCCCCGGCGTGAAGATCGAGGAATATCTCTGGACCTTCAACATGCCGACCGACCATCCGCGGGTCAGCTTCACCGATGTCTGGGTGCCGGAGGATGCGCTGTTCGGTCCGCCGGAGGGCGGGCTGGCGCTGGCGCAGTCGTTCGTGCACGAGAACCGGATCCGCCAGGCCGCCTCCTCGCTGGGCGCCGCGGTGTTCTGCATCAACGAGAGCGTGCGCTATGCCCGCCAGCGCAAGCCGTTCGGCGAGGCGCTGTCGAAGAACCAGGCGATCCAGTTCCCGCTGGTGGAGCTGGCGACCCAGGCGGAAATGCTGCGGCTCCTGATCCGCAAGACCGCCTGGGACATGGACCAGATGCCGCATCCGGAGGTCGAGAAGCGGCTCTCCGACAAGGTCTCGATGTGCAACTACTGGGCGAACCGGCTGTGCTGCGAGGCCGCCGACCGGGCGATGCAGGTGCATGGCGGCATCGGCTATTCGCGGCACAAGCCGTTCGAGCATATCTACCGGCATCACCGCCGCTACCGCATCACCGAAGGGTCGGAGGAGATCCAGATGCGCAAGGTGGCGGGCTTCCTGTTCGGCTATATGGGGCCGAAGCGGGCCGAGTTCGACGCTTTGGACCGCGGCGCGGCGGAATAGCCCCGCCACCCGATCCGGCAGGCACCGGCGCGCTCAATCCTCCGTCAGGGTGTCGCGCAGGGTGCCGCCGGCATAGGCGGTGCGGAAGCGGCCGCGGCGCTGCAGCTCCGGCACCAGCAACTCGACCACGTCGGTGACGCTGCCGGGCAGCTCGCCGCAGCGGAACATGAAGCCGTCGCCGCCGCCGGCATCGAACGCCTCCTCCAGCCGGTCGGCAACCTGGGCGGCGCTGCCCACCACCCGCAGCCCGCCCATGCCGTTGCCGTAGATCCGCGCCACCTCCGCCAGGGTCAGGCCGGGGAAGTCGCGCAGCAGCATGTTCGCCACCCCCTGCATGCCCGGCGTCTCCTGCAGGCCCAGCTCCTCCAGCGGCCGGTCCGGCGGCACGGCGGAGAAGTCGACGCCGAAATGGCCGGACATCAGCGCCAGCCCGCCCTCCGGCGGCACCGCGTCGCGCAGCGCGGCCTCCTTCGCGCGGGCCTCGGCCTCGGTCTCGCCGACATGGATGGAGGTCGCCCACAGCACGCGAACATCCGCCGGGTCGCGGCCGGCCTGCGCCACCGTCTGCGCCACCTCCGCCCGGTAGCGGCGCATCCCCTCCAGGCTGGCGGAGGTGGCGAAGTGGATCTCCGCATGGCGGCCGGCGAAGGCCATGCCGGGGCCGGAGGCGCCGGCCTGGATGATCACCGGCCGGCCCTGCGGCGAGGGGGCGACGTCCAGCGGCCCCTCGACCTGGAAGTACCGGCCCTGGTGATGGATCTTCCGCACCTTCGCCGGATCCGCGAAGACCTTCGCCTCCCGGTCCATCACCAGCGCGTCCGGATCCCAGCTGTCCCACAGCTTGTAGCAGACCTGCATATATTCCTCGGCCCGGGCATAGCGCTCCTCCTTCGACAGCTCCTGCGCCATGGAGAACTGCGCCGCCGCGCTGCGGCCGTAGGAGGCGACGACGTTCCAGGCCACCCGCCCCTCGGTCAGATGGTCCAGGGTCGAGAACAGCCGCGCGGTGTAATAGGGCGGCAGGTAGGTGGTGGAGACCGAGATGCCGACCCCCAGACCGCGCGTGGCGCGGGTAATCAGCGGCACCAGCGGCGCCGGGTCGTGCAGCGGGAACTGGATGCCGTAGCGGATCGCTGCGTCGGGCCGGCCCTCGAACACATCGTAGACGCCGTAGACATCGGCGAAGAACAGCATGTCGATGCAGCCGCGCTCCAGGGTGCGCCCAAGATGCTCCCAGAACGCCGGCTGGGCATAGGTGAAGCCGCGATAGGCGCGCGGCAGGCTCCAGGCCGCGACCGAATGCTGGCTGGGCCCGTGCCCCAGGATGAAGGCCAGGTGCATCTTGCGGTTCATGCGGTTCCTCCCCGATCGGCCCGGCGACGCTTTCGGCAAGCCTATAGACCCGCCGGCCGCAATCGAAGCCCTGGAGCGGCTTGTCTCCGCACCGGCATCGGGCTAAAAACATCCACTGGATGTTTTAGGAGACGGCGATGTCGCCTTTCGAGATGATCCGCGATCAGATGGCCCGGGCCGTTCCCTTTGCCGCCCATGCCGGGGTGGAGCTGGTGGAGGTCGGCGACGGCACCGGCATCGCGGACCTGCCGCAGAGCGCGGAGAGCGTGAACCATATCGGCTCGCAGCATGCCGGCGCCCTGTTCACCCTGGGCGAGGCGGCCTCCGGCGCGGCGATGGCCGGCGCTTTCGCGACCGTCCTGCTGGAGGTGCGGCCGGTGGCCGCCCAGGCCTCGATCGCCTATCGCCGGATCGCCAAGGGCCGGATCCGCGCGACGGCGCGCACGACCGAACCGGCCGAGGCGCTGCTGGCGCGGCTCCGTGCCGAAGGCAGGGTTGCGTTCGACGTCGCTGTCGACCTGGCCGACGAAGCTGGGGAGACGGTGGCCGAAATGGTGGTGGCCTGGCACGTGTCACGGCCGGCGCGCAAGGCGGCGTGACGGCCGACACCGGCCGCGGCCGGCCGACCTACCGGCATGGCAATGTCAGGGCGGAGGCGGTCGCGGCTGCCGGCCGGATGGTCCGGGACGGCGGCGCGGCGTCCCTTTCGCTGCGGCAGGTGGCCGCTGCCCTCGGTATCGCCCATCGCTCGCTCTACAACCACTTCGCCGATCGCGATGCCCTGCTGCGGGCGGTCGCGGCACAGGGCTATGCCGATCTGGCCGGGACATTGGCCGCTGCCGGCGACGGCCCGGCATTCCGGCGCGCCTATCTGGGCTTCGCACTCGAACAGCCGGCGGTCTACGGCCTGATGATGGCGCAGAGCCGCGACGCGATCGCCGGGGATCCGGAACTTGCGGCAGCGGTCGAAAAGGTCATCGCCCTGGCGATCGCCGCCCTGGCGATCGCCGCCCTGGGCGATCCTGGCGCCGGTGCCGAGGACAACCGCCGCGCCGTGATGCGCGACTGGATGTTCCTGCATGGCGCCGTGGCGCTGCAGGCCAGCGGCATCCTGCAGGCCCGCGGCCGGGAGGACTTCCTGGCGGAGGCGGAACGGATCCGCAATGCCTGAGGAGAGGCGGGCCGGGCTCAGGCGGGTTCTGTCGCCGGCGCCCGCTTCATGACACCGACGACCGGTTCGTAGGTCTCCCGCCATGCGGCACGCAGCTCGGGCGCGGTCGCAAGCAGGCAGTCGCAGAAGATGTCGGCGGCGGCATCGGCGATCGGCAGGGCCTTCTTGAAGCTTTCCTGCACCAAAGCGATTTGCGCCGGGGTCATTGCGACACTCTCCCTGTTATCCTGGCCAAAGGCATGCCGGAGCGGCCGGGCCCGTGGCTTCGGGCCGAAGGTGGCGCTAGAAATCAGGCATGCGCAGACTGCCCCTCGGGCCGATGGAGGCCTTCGTCGTCGTCGTGCGGTCGGGAAGCCTGGCCGGTGCCGCACGGGTCATGAACCTCAGCGTCCCGGCGCTGAGCCGGCGGATCCGGCATCTGGAAGCGGAGCTCGGCTGCCGCCTGTTCCAGCGGCAGCCGACCGGCCTGGCCATGACCGAGGCGGGCCGCAGCTATTTCGCCGCGCTGGCACCGGCCTGGGACGGGATCGCAGCCGCGACCGAGGCGGCGCGCCGCGGCGGGCGGGAAAACGTCATCCGGCTGAGCGTGATGCCGAGCCTTGCCGCCGCCTGGCTGGTGCCGCGGCTCGACGGCTTCCGCGCCCGGCACCCGCGACTCGCGGTCGAGGTGAGCACCTCGCCCGAGCTGGAGGATCTGGGGGCCCGTTCCGACCTGGACTGCGCCCTCCGTCTGGGCCGCGCTCCCTGGCCGGGGCTCGACGGCGTACCGCTGTTTCCGGCGATGGCCGGCCCCGTCGCCAGCCCGCAGCTGCTGGCCGTCAACGCCCCGATCGACAGCGCGGCCGACCTGCTGCAGCGCAGACTGCTGGGGACCCGTCACCAGCCGGCCTTCTGGCGCGAATGGTTCGCGGCGATGGGGCTGGATGCCGTGCCGGCCTGCCCGGACGGGTTCGACAACCTCCTGTTGGTCTACGAGGCGGCCGCCGCCGGCATGGGCATCGCCCTCGGCATCGATCCGGTCGTCCGCCCGTTCCTGGAGAGCGGCAGGTTGCGGCCGGTCTTCCCGGCGCCGGTCCGCCTGCCGCGGGACTTCCACCTGGTGTGGCGAACGGGAACGGCGGCGGCAGGCGGTAAGCTGAAGATGCTGCACGACTGGCTGCTGGACGAGGTTGCGGCCGCCGCCTTGCATCCGGCTGAAGCCTGAGGCCGCGGAACGCAATGGCAGCGAGCCCGGGCCCGGACCTAGTCTGCCGGACACTCGTCTGACAGACAGGACGGAGCGGGCGGAGCAATGCCATGACGGCCTATCGGCTGCACTACTTTCCGGAATCCGGGAACAGCTACAAGCTGGCCCTGATGCTGACCCTCTGCGGCCAGCGGTTCGAACCGGTCTGGACGGATTTCGGCGGCGGCGTGACGCGCAGTGCGGCATGGCGGGCCGCGGTCAATCCGATGGGCGAGATCCCGGTGCTCGAGGTGGATGGCGTACCGCTGACCCAGACGGCGCCGATCCTGCTGCAGCTCTCCGAACGCCACGGGCGGTTCGGCGCTGCCGACCCGCAGGACCGGTTCGAGGTGCTGCGCTGGCTGTTCTGGGACAATCAGAAGCTGTCCGGGTTCATGGCGACCTACCGCTACCTGCGGGCCTTCACGCGATCGCCCGATCCGCAGGTATTGGCCTGGCTGAGGCGGCGCATCGACGATTTCCTCGGCATCCTCGGTCAGGCGGTCGCCGAACGGCCCTTCGTCGCAGGGCCACAGCCCACCATCGTCGATCTCTCGATGTGCGGGTATCTGCTGTTTCCACCGGAAGAGGCCGGCTACGACCTGGCCCGCGATCACCCGTCGGTCGCCGCCTGGCTGCAGCGCATCGCCGCCCTGCCCGGCTGGCGCCCGCCCTATGACCTGCTGCCCGGCCAGCGCCTGCCGCGCTACATCTGACCCGTCACGCCGGTCCGGGCCGGCGCCGTTCCAGCAGCCGCACCATCGCCGCGATGCCGAAGGCCGGGCCCAGCGCCAGGCCCGCCAGGGCGAGCGGCCAGCCGATGGCCGCCGCCGCCATCGGCAGCAGCTGCACCGTGAACAGGGTCAGCAGGAAGCCCAAAGCGGTCTGCACGGTCAGCAGGGTGCCGGCTTCCTCCGGCGGCGCATAATCGGCCACCAGGGCGGAGAACTGGGCGGAATCGGGGATCACGGCGGCGCCCCAGAGCAGCACCAGCAGCACCACCAGCCAGACCGGGCCGCCGAAGGCCAGGCCGGTCAGGATCGCCGCGCCGCCGCTCAGCACCATCGCCCAGATGGTGACCTGCACCTTGCCGATCCGGTCCGCCATCAGCCCGCCGGCAACGCAGACCAGGCCGCCCAGCCCGATCGCCAGAAAGGTGACCAGGCGCGACAGCGGCAGTGCCTCCTCTGCCGGCAGGCGGGTGGCGAAGGAGGCGGTCAGCGCCGCGCCGAGCCAGGCCCAGAGCGCGAACAGCTCCCACATATGGCCGAGATAGCCGAGGATCGCGAAGCGGATGCGGCGGTCGGTCCAGGCCTTCAGCATGGCGGCGGGCCGGAAGGCGGCGCTGCGGCCGTGCCAGGGGCCCAGGCCGCAAGCCAGGACGGCGAGACCGCCGCAGGCCGCCACGATCGAGCTGACAGTGATGGTGAAGTGCCAGTCCGCGCCGCCCAGGAAGGCGACCAGGTGCGGGCTGGCGGTGCCCAGGGTCAGGGCGCCGACCAGCAGGCCGACCAGGAAGCCGCGATCCTTCAGCCCCCAGCCGGCGGCGATCTTCATGCCCACCGGATAGGCGCCGGCCAGGGCCGCGCCCGTCAGGGCACGGAGCAGAACGGCAAGGTCACCGCCGACAGGCACCACCAGCAGCAGGGCATTGGCGCCGGCGGCCAGCAGGGTCGAGGCAGCGACCACCCGCCGGGGGTCGAAGCGGTCGGCCAGGCCGAAGACCGCGACAAGCACCGCCCCGACAACGAAGCCGCCCTGCACCACGCTGGACAGCAGGGCGGCGCGGCCAGGGGTCAGGCCGGCCTCGGCGATCCAGTCGGAGAGGACCGCCGCGGAGGTGAACCACAGGCCCATCGCAGCGATCTCCGCCACCACCAGGATGGTGATGGACACCGCCTTCGACGGCCCGGCCGGCGTTGCGGCCATGCATGTCCCCCCTTGGACGCCCCAGATTGGACGCCCCAGATTGGACGCCCCGTTGCCCGAGCCCCCTTGCCCAGAGACAAGAGGGGCCCGGGCGATGGTGGCGGAGAAGCTTAGGCCGCCGGCGGGACCTGCGGCCAGCCCGCCGCGTCCTGGTAGGCCTTGCCGGCGCGGAACAGTGCCGACTCGCCCATCTGCCAGGCGACCAGCTGGAAGCCCAGGATCTCGTCCTTGCCGTCGAAGCCGGCAGGCAGGGTGATGGTCGGCACGCCGGCGCTGTCATGCGGGCCGGTGTAGCGGATCAGGGTCTCCAGGCCGTCGGGGGCGTCCAGGATCTCCATCAGCCGGTCGTGGGTCGGCACCGGCGTGGACATCACCGGCGAGATCATCATGTCGACCTTCTCCAGCACCAGGCGCAGCGCGCCGGTGAAGCTCAGCCGCGCGAGATGGGCCGCGGCATAGTCGGCGGCGGTCAGATCCAGGCCGGCCTGCAGGAAGCCGCCGAAGGCCTCGGAATAGATCTCCTTGCGCGACGGGTAGGTCGCCTTGTGGGCGAGCGCCGCCTCCGGCGCGCAGATCGCCACCCAGCCGCCCAGCGCGCCGGAGGTGTCGGGCATGGTGACGGGCACGATCTCCGCCCCGGCATCCTTCAGGATGTCGAGCGCATGCCGGATCGAATCGGTGACCCGCGCCTCGACCCCCTTGCTGCAATAGGCCTCGTCATAGCCGATCTTCAGGCCCTTGGCGCCTTTCGCCATCTCCGCCAGGTAGTCCGGCACCGGCTCCGGCCGGGTTGTCGGATCCTTCGGGTCGAGGCCGGAGATCGCGGCCATCATCGCCGCGGCGTCCTCCACCCTGCGGGTCAGCGGGCCGACATGATCCAGGCTTTCCGACAGCGGGAAGACGCCGTAGCGGCTGACCCGGCCCCAGGTCGGCTTCAGGCCGACGCAATGGTTGGAATAGGACGGGAAGCGGATCGAACCGCCGGTGTCGCTGCCCAGGGTGCCATAGGCCAGGCCGGCCGCGGTGGCGACGCCGGAGCCGGAGGAGGAGGCGCCGGACCACAGCGCTTTGTTCCACGGGTTCACCGGGATCGTCACGTCGGGATGGTGGGTGCCCAGCGCGCCCTCGGTCAGCTGGATCTTGCCCAGGATCACGGCGCCGGCGGCACGCAGCTTCTCCACCACGGTGGCGTCGAAGCCGGGCTTGAACTCCATCAGCGCCGGGATGCCGGATGCGGTGGAGACGCCCTTGGTGAAGCAGAGGTCCTTCACCGCCACCGGCACGCCGTGCAGCGGGCCGCGCACCTCGCCGCGCGACAGCTCTTCCTCGGCGCGCTTGGCGTCGGCCATCGCCTCGTCCGCCATCACGGTGGCATAGGCGTGCAGCTTCGGCTGGAAGGCCTCCACCCGCTCCAGCATCGCCTTGGTCACCTCGACCGGCGAGACCTCCTTCTTCGCGATCCGCGCGCCGGTCTCGACCAGGCCGGCCATCCCGAGGTCCTTGTGGGTCACAGGGCTGCTCCTTCTCATCTGCGTATGGGTGCGGAACGGGACCTGCGCCGGCCCCCGCCCCCGCATCGGGCCCGCGCATACAAAGGCAGGAAGGATCGTCGCTGCGACGGCCGAGTGCAACTGTCGCGGTCGGCCCCGACCGGCCGGCATTGCCCGCCAGATCGCCCGCGGGGAAGGCCGGCATCAAGTCTTTGCCTGTTGCAGGACGCGATGCAGGAAGAGAAGGGAATATATACGCTAGTATAAGAGTCTTCTTAATCCCGCATAAATGGTTTTCGCATAGTCTCTCTCATGTCGCAGGCGGTCGTATCCCACGCCGCCTCGGCACCGGTGTCCGTGCCGGCCGGGAGGTCCCCCCCTTTCCTCCTGCCGGGGATGCGGCACACCAATGGCCGGGCCGGTCCGCTCAGCGGCCCGTTGCAGCGTATCAGCAGCGGCCGCACTCCTCCCGACGCGCGGGCGGGGCGGCCCGGCCACCCCCTTTTCAAGATCCGGATCTTTCGGGAGCCGGATCTTCCGCGTCCCTATTCCATCCCCAGCAGGCGATAGATCCGCGCGGTATAGGCGCCGAACGCCTCGTTCTGCTTCACCGACAGCTTCCGCGGATAGGGCAGGTCGATGGCGAAATAGTCCGCCATGCGGGCCGGGCCGGCGGTCAGCACCGCACAATGGGAGCCCAGGAACACCGCCTCCTGGATCGAATGGGTCACGAAGACGATGGTCTTGCGGCTCTCTTCCCAGATCCGCAGCAGCTCCAGGTTCATCTTCTCCCGGGTCAGCGCGTCCAGCGCGCCGAACGGCTCGTCCATCAGCACCAGCTTCGGGTCATGCACCAGCGACCGCGCGATGGCGACCCGCTGCTGCATGCCGCCCGACAGCTCGTAGGGATACTTCGCCTCCGCCCCCTCCAGCCCGACCATGTTGATCAGGTGGCGCGCGCGGTCGCGCGCCTCGCGCATCGGCAGGCCCAGGATCTCCGCCGGCAGCAGCACATTGTCCAGCACCCGGCGCCATTTCAGCAGCAGCGCCTGCTGGAACACCATGCCGACATCGCGGCCCGGCGCGAAGGGTTCCCCCGGCACGCCGATCTCCACCACGCCTTCGTCGGCGTCGTGCAGGTCGGCCAGGATCTTCAGCACCGTGGTCTTGCCGCAGCCCGACGGCCCGACCAGCGAGACGAGCGCCCCCTTCTCCACCACCATGTTGACATCCGACACGGCGATATGCGCCGGCTGGCCGCGGCTGCGGTAGGTCTTGCTGACCCCCTCCAGCCGGATCATCGGTGGCGGGCCGGCTACGGGCTGCGTCCCGGTCATGACAGCCAGCGCTCCAGGTTGCGGGCGACGAAGGCATCATCCACCAGGTCGGCATGCTCGGTACAGACCCGGTCGATCTCCGCCATCTGGCCGGGTCCCAGATCCTCCGCCGGGTCCAGGCACCAGCGTCCCTCCAGCAGGCCCTGCCGGCGCAGGATCTCGTGGCAGCCGGCGATCACGCCGTGGAAGTCGTTCGCGGCGTCGAAGATGGCGGCGTTCATGTCGGTGACGGCGGAATCCAGCGCCAGGATGTCGCGGTCCGCGCGGCCGGCGATGCGCGCCGCGCGGCAGCGGTCCAGGATGTCGACCGCGCTGCGGGTCCAGACGCTCCAATGGCCCAGCAGGCCGCCGACGATGCCAGTCTCCACCATCTCGTCGCCGCGGGCCACCCGGTAGCGGCTGACCAGGTCCAGCACGATATGGTCGTCATTGCCGGTATAGAGCGCCACCCGGTCCTCCGCCCCCGCGGCCACGACGCCGCGCACCACGTCCTGGGTGGCATAGCGGTTGAACGGCGCGATCTTGATGCCGGCGAGGTTCTCGATGCCGGCGAAGCGGCGCCAGAACTCGCGCGACAGGCGCTGCCCGCCGACCGCCTTCTGCAGGTAGAAGCCGATGATCGGCATCACCTCCGCCACCGCGGCGCAATGGGCGACCAGCTCGTCCTCGCTCGCCTCCTTCAGCGCGGCCAGGCCGACCATCGCGGCGTGATAGCCCAGCGCCTTCGCCGTCTCCGCCTCCGCCTTTGCCTGCGCGGTCGGGCCGACCACGCCGGCGACCATCAGCACCGGCCGGGTCGCCCAGCCGGCCACACTCTCCGCCGCGCATTCCAGCACCGGCCGGTACAGGCCGACATCGCGGATCGCGAACTGGGTGGTATGGACGCCGACCGCCAGCCCGCCGGCGCCGGCATCGACATAGTAGCGCGCCAGGGCGCGCTGCCGCCGCAGGTCCAGCTTCCGCTCCGCGTCCAGCGCCAGCGGATGGGCCGGGATCACCATGCCGTTGCGGAACGCGGTCCGCAGCGCCGGGTCGATGTCAGTCCACTTCATCTGCAATCCTCAACCGTATTCGGGGCCGGCGATCACCATCGACCGGCCGCCTTTGTCCGTCGCCTGTTCGCCAAAGGACGGCATCGTGCCCAGCGCCATGCGCAGGAAGCCGCGCTGCCGGGTGAAGCCGCGCGCCTGCAGGTGCCCAGCCAACCGGGCCCGGACATCCAGCAGGTCCAGGAAGACCGGGCCATCGACCGTCGCCAGTGCCGCATCCAGCAGCGCGATCGCAGCCCCCTCGTCCGCGGCCAGCAGCGGCCCGATCTGGGCGGCAGTGCGGCCCTTGCGGACGATCGCGAAACCGGCCATGTCGCGGCCCTCGCCGGCGACGAAGCCATGGCTGCCCGGCCGGTCCAGGAAGGCATCGATCAGGGCCCGGCGATCGGCACCGAAGGCCTCACGGTCAAGCGCCGCGATGGCGGGCCGGTCCGCCGCCAGCGCCTGCCGGACACCGTCGCCGCCGGCTGCGGCCGCGCCGACCCTGGAAGCGGACCCGTGGCCCTGCCAGCGGCTGATCCGGATGCCGGGGCCGAAGCCCAGCGGCCGGTAGACCTGCTCCCCCGCCTCGGTCGCATCGAGGATCGGCACCAGGCCGCGCGCCTGCAGCCAGGCGATGCGGTCCCGCAGGAGGAGGGTGGCCAGCCCCCGGCGCCGCATCGTCCCGGCGACCAGCACCATGGAGATCCAGCCGAACGGCGCCGCCTCCGGCCTTGCCCCTTCGGTGTAGGGCAGGGCGAGCGCCGTCGCCGCCAGCCCGCCGGCATCGTTCACCAGGCCGATCGCCGCGCCGGTGGCCTGCATCAGCGCCCAGTCGTCGACGACCTGGTTCCAGCCCGCTTCCGCCACCAGGGCGGTGGCGGCGTCGAACTGCGCCGGCTGCAGCGGGACCTGGCGCAGCCCTGCGGCCGCCAGGAGGTCGGGCGGCGCCGGCATGCTGCCGTCAGTAGCGGCCATCCCGCACCTCGAACTTGGTCGGCTTGTTGTGGGTCGCGCCGCCGGCGGCGACCCAGGCGGCGGTCCAGTCGATCATCTGCTTCAGCGCCACCTCCGGATAACCGAACAGGCGGTTCGCCTCGGCCGTGTTGGTCAGCCAGCCTTGCGTCGCCTCCGTGCCGGTGATCTCCACCGGCACATCCAGCCGCCGGGCGAATTCCTCCGCCAGCCAGCGCACGGAGATCGTCTCCGGCCCCGAGACGTTGATCGGGCTGGTCGGGGTGGTGGCATGGGCCAGGCAGCGCAGCGCCAGCGCATTGGCATCGCCCTGCCAGATCACGTTGACATGCCCCATCGTCACGTCGACCGGGCGGCGGTCGCGCACCTTCTCCGCCACGTCCAGCAGCACGCCGTAGCGCATGTCGATGGCATAGTTCAGCCGGAACAGCCGCCCCGGCGTGCCGTGGACCTGCGAGAAATGCTCGAACATGCGCTCGCGACCGACGCAGGACTGGGCATATTCGCCCGGCGGGTCCGGCGGCAGCTCCTCGGTCGCGCCGCCGGAATTCACCGGCACGAAGGGATAGACGCAGCCGGTGGAGAAGGCGACGATCCGGCTCTCGCGGAAGGCCTCGGCAACCAGGGCCGGCAGATGCGCGTTCATCGCCCAGGTCAGCGCCTGCTGGCCGGACGAGCCGAACTTCATGCCGGCCAGGAACAGCACGTTCTTCGCCTTCGGCAGCCCCTCGATCGCGGCGCGGTCCAGCAGGTCGGCGGTCAGGCATTCGATGCCGTCGGCTTCCAGCCCTTCCCGCACGCCGGCCTCGGAGAAGCGCGCGACGGCATAGATCCGCCGGCCGGGACAGGCGCGGCGCGCCATGCGCGCCAGGGAGGGGCCGATCTTGCCGCCGGCGCCCAGCAGGATGATATCGCCGTCCAGTGCAGAGAGATCCCGGATCACCGCCGGGCTGGGCCGCGACAGCAGCTCCTCCAGCGCGTCGAGATCCGCAATGCGTTCCGGCAGCGGCCCCGCCGGCGCGGACTGATCGTTCATTCCTGCTTCCTCCCAACCTTCGACTTGCCCGCGCAGCGGCCAGGCACCCCGGGGACCCGGTCCGGGCCGCCGCGCACCGGAACTGCCGGACAGGGCACCTACTGGATACGGGCGTCCTGCACCACCAGCAGCCGCTCCAGCACCATGATCGCCAGGTAGAGCAGGACGCCAACGATGGTCAGCAGGATCACCGCCATGAACATCGCCGCGGTGTCGAGCACCGACTGCACCTGGATCATCAGGTAGCCGAGCCCGCTCTCGGAGGCGATGAACTCCCCGACGATGGCACCGGCCACCGCCAGGATGCTGCCCACCTTCATGCCGGAGAAGATGTAGGGCAGCGCATTGGGGAACTGGATCTTGGTGAAGATCTGCCAGCGGGTCGCCTTCAGCGCCCGCGCCAGGTCCAGCATGTCGGGCTCCACCTCCCGCAGGCCGCGCCAGGTCGTCAGCAGCACCGGGAAGAACGAGATGGTGAAGGCGATGAAGACGTTTGTGTCGATGCCATAGCCGAACCAGACGACGAACAGCGGTCCCAGCGCCACCTTCGGCACCATCGACAGGGTGACGAACAGCGGGAAGATCATCAGGCTGACCCAGCGGAACCAATAGAAGCCCAGCGCCAGCGCGACGCCGAAGCAGACCGCGATCGCATAGCCCAGGTAGATCTCGATCACCGTGGCCGCGGTGTTGCGCACCCAGGCATAGCTGCCGCTGCCCAGGGTCGCCAGGGTCTCTTCCGGCGAGGGCAGGATGAATCGCGGGATGCCGGCATATTCGGCGGCCAGCCACCAGACCAGGATGACCGCCGCGTGCGACAGCGCGATCGGCCAGAGCAGGCCGGGCTTGAGCCAGGACGGCCTGCCGGCCGGTGCCATGGCCCCGTCCGCGACCTTCACGTCGTCGACACCCTGTGCGCTCATCCCTTGTCCGCTCCGGGCCGGCGCCGGCACCCGCCGACGGATCAACCAATTGGTTGATAATCGCCCGACAGGTGGCCGGCGGTCAAGCGGTCCGCAGGGGGCAGGGCCTCAGCGGGCTACCGCCGCCAACATGCCGCTTCAGCGGCTTACCGCCGCGAGGGCGAAATCGACGACATGGGCGCGGCGGGCCGCGATCGCGCTGCGGCGCGCCAGGTCGCCGTCGAAGATCCGCGACAGGGTGTGGATGTTGGCGAAGTAGAAATAGGCCAGGCCGGCGACCGAGATGTAGACCTGCAGCGGGTCCAGCCCGTCGCGGAAATCGCCGCTCTCCGCGCCCCGCTCCAGGGTCGCGCGCATCAGGTCGATGATCGGCCGGTTCAGATCCGCCAAAGTGCGCGAGCCCGCCATGTGGTGGCCGCCATGGGTGTTCTCGTCGGCCAGCAGGGCGACGAAGTCGCGATGCTCGTCCAGATAGTCGAAGGAGAATTCCACCAGGCGGCGCATCGCCTCGCGCGGCGGCAGCTCGCTCAGGTCCAGCTCCTGCTCGCGCTGGCGGATCTCGTGATAGGCCTCTTCCAGGACGGCGACATAGAGCCCGTCCTTGCTGCCGAAATAGTGGTACACGAGCTGCTTGTTGACCCCCGCGAGGGCGGCGATCTCGTCCACCCGGGCGCCTTCCAGGCCGCCGGCGGCAAAGGCCGCCCGGCCCGCCCGCAGCAGGGCGGCGCGCGAATCCGCCCGCGGCGCGCTCCGCCCGCGACCGCGCCTGGTGCGCGCAGCTGCCGGTCCACGCTCCGCCGCGCCCTTGCCTTCCGCTGCGCCCTTGCCTTCCGCCGCGCCCTTGCCTTCCGCCCCGCTCTTGCCTTCCGCCGCAGGCCGGGCGGCGCCCGTTTCCGCGCCGGCCACCGCCGCCGGGCCGCGCCGCCGCCGGCGCACCGGCAGCTCCACCGCCTTCGTCATGCTTCAACCAAACAGTTGGGTCTCGTTGACTCGCTCATCCCCCCTCCGTACCATCATTTCCGCCCGCAGGCACGGGTGCGATGGCGGTATTCCGGCCTTTCCTCCGGAATGCCGGCACGGCCGGTCGGGACCTGCGACAACCTGATGAGGCAGGGTCATGAAAAGACTGGGTACCGCTCTGGCAGCCACCGCCATCGCCGCTTTCGGCTGGACGGCCGCGGCGCCGGCACAAGCCGCGGAAGAGATCGACTTCATCCTCAACTGGTTCCCGGGCGCCGATCATGCGCCCTATTTCTATGCCCTCGACCAGGGCTGGTACGCCGATGCCGGGCTGGAGGTCGACATCCAGACAGGCAAGGGCTCCGGCGCCTCCTCCCAGTCGGTGGCCGCCGGCCAGTCGGAACTCGGCGTGGCGGACCTGCCCACGGCGATGATCGCCCGCTCCAAGGGTGGCGAGATCAAGGCGCTGATGGCGGTCTATGCGAACTCGCCGCAGGGCTTCTACTGGCGCAAGAGCTCCGGCATCGCCGGGCCGAAGGACTTCCCCGGCCGGTCGATCGGCAACCCGCCGGCGGATGCCTCCCGCGTGATGTGGCCGGCCTTCGCCCAGGCAGCCGGGATCCCGCAGGACTCGGTGAAGTTCGTGAATGTCGCACCGCAGGCGAAGCTGCCGACCCTGATGTCGGGCCAGGTCGACATCATCAGCGACTTCTACAACGGCCACGACCTGAAGATCCGCGAACTGGGCGACGATTTCGGCTATGTCGGCTGGCGGGAGCTGGGGGTGAACCCCTACGGCAATTCGATCATCGTCAATGCCGGCTACCTGAAGGAGAACCCGGAGGCGGTGGGCAAGTTCGTGGCCGTCACCCAGAAGGCGTTCCGCGCCTGCGCCGACGCGCCCGCGCCCTGCATCGACGCCCTGCTGGCGCATGCCAGCGGCCTGGACCGCCAGGCGCAGGAGGACCAGTGGAACCGGGTGATCGAGCTGATGACCACGGACGCCACGAAAAACATCGCGCTGGGCTATCTGGAGCCGGAGCGGCTGAAGGCCGACTACGCCCTGGTCGACACCTATTTCGAACTGGCCGAGCCGTTCGACGTCGAAGCCTTCTACTCCAACGACTATCTGAGCAAGGACATCAAGGTCCCCGCGAACTGAAGGCTCGGCGCCGGGCACCCGGCGCACCGCTCTTCGGCAGGGCCGGCGTACCCGTCCGACGCGACGGGGCGCCGGCCCTTTTCATGTCAGGACCAGCCATGGGCAGCGGCGCGGCTGGCTTCCGCGACCCGGCGGGGGTAAAAGGAACTGTCACGAGCCGCCGGAACGGGCGGCAAGACCGACCGCAAGGCCCGCACTGACAGAGGCCGGTCGCATGGTTTCGGGTCGCAAGGGAGGCGCCTGGGGTGACAGTCGTTCAACGGGCGGAGTCCGTGCCCGACCGGCCGACCGCTGTGCCGCCGGAGATGCCGGCCGAGCGCAGCCTGCCGGCCCTGCTGCTGCGGAACGCGGAGCGCCACGCGGCGCGACCGGCCTTCCGCGAGAAGCGGTCGGGGATCTGGCGCAGCTGGACCTGGGCGGAGACCCGCGACGAGGTCGTCGCGCTCGCCCTCGGCCTGCAGGCGCTCGGTGTCGGCCCGGACACGCGGCTCGCCCTGCTCGGCCGCAACAATCCCCGTCTCTACTGGTCGATCCTGGCGGCGCAGATGCTGGGCGCAGTGCCGGTGCCGCTGCATCCCGACAGCACGCCTGCAGAGGCGGAGGCGCTGCTGCGGGCGAGCGGCGCCGGCTTCGCCATCGCGGAGGACCAGGAGCAGGTCGACAAGCTGCTGGCCATGCGGGCCCGGCTGCCGGACCTGCGGCAGATCGTCTTCGTCAGCGCGCGCGGCCTGCGCGACTATGACCGCGACACCCTGCATGCCTTCGACGAGGTGCTGCGCGCGGGCCGCTCGGCCGGATCCGGCGCTGCGCTGGCCCGCGCGGCGACGGAGACGGCGAGCACCGCGCCCTGCATCCTGTTTCATGACGGCGGCCTCGGCGAGGCGCCGCAACCGGTCCTGCTGTCTCATGGGAAGGTGATCGCGCGCGCGGCGGCGGCGGCGGCGGTCGACCGCCTGGGCCCACAGGACTCCGTTCTCGGCACGCTGCCGCTGTGCTGGATCGGCGACTTCATGGTCTCCGTCGCACAGGCGCTGGTCTGCGGCTTCTGCACCGCCTGCGCCGAGGGCGCAGAGACCGCGCCGTCCGACATGCGCGAGCTGGGGCCCAGCTACATGCTGGCGCGGCCGCAGGATTTCGATGCGATCCGCGCAAGGGTCGACCGGCGCATCGCCGATGCCGGCCGCCTGCAGCGCTGGCTCTACAGCCGCGCGATGGCGGCGGCAGGGCGGGCCCTTGCCGCGGGCCGGCGTCCGTCCCTGTTCTGGTCGCTGCTGATCCTGTCGCCGCTGCGCGACGCGCTGGGCCTGTCGCGCCTGCGCCATGCCTATGCGGCCGGCGGCGCGCTGGCGCCGGAAACACTGCTCTGGTTCCGCGCGCTGGGGGTGAACCTGAAGCAGGCCTATGGCCAGACCGAGGCCGCCCTTTTTCTGGCCCTGCACCGTGACGGCGCGGTGCGGCCCGGCACCGCGGGCGAGGCGCTGCCCGGCGTGGAGCTCCGGATCGCCGGCGACGGTGCCGTGGAGTACCGCCTGTCCGAAACCGTCTCCGGAGCGGGGCGGTCCGGCGAAGGCTGGCGGCGCAGCGGCGATGCCGGGCGCTTCGACGCGGGGAGCGGCCAGCTGGTGATCCTCGACCGGGCGGCAGATCTGGGCCGCCTCGCCGATGGCGGCCTGTTCGCCCCCGGTGCCGTGGAGAACCGCCTGAAGGCCCAGCCGCACATCCTGTACGCCGTCGTGCTCGGCGACGGGCGCCCCTTCTGCACCGCGCTGCTGAACATCGACCCGGAGGCCGTCGGCAAGTGGGCCGAGCGGGAAGAGATCGTCACGACCTCCTACCAGGAGCTGGCCGGTCATCCCCGCGTGCATGACCTGTTGCGGCAGGAGGGGGAGGCGGTGAACCGCAGCCTGGCGGCCGATGCCGACCTCGCCTTCTGCCGGGTGCGGCGCTTCCTGGTGCTGCCCAAGGAGCTGGATGCCGACGATGGCGAGCTGACCCGTCTCGGCCAGCTGCGCCGCGACGCGATCGCCGCCCGCTACGCCCCGCTGGCGGAAGCGCTGTACGGCGCGGCGCGATCGGTGCGGGCGGAGATCGAGGTGAGCTACGAGGACGGCAGCGGCGGCATCATCGCGGCAACCCTGGAGATCAGGGACGCGGCGGAGGATGCCCCCGCGCCGCACGGGAGGGCGGCATGAGCGCCGAGAACCTGGCGATGCCGTTCCGGCCCGGCGGCGCCGGCGCTGCCGCGGCGGGGACCGCGGCGGGCGCGGCCGCTTCCGGCCGGCCGGCCGCCGCGGACCGGCGCATCGGCCCGCCGGTGCTGGAGGTCCACAACATCACCCTCCGCTTCGGCGGCGTGACCGCGATCAGCGATATCAGCTTCGACATCCGCGAGGGCGAGATCCGCGCCATCATCGGACCGAACGGCGCCGGCAAGTCGTCGATGCTGAACGTGATCAACGGCTTCTACCACCCGCAGGAGGGCGAGATCGTCTTCCACGGGCAGGTGCGCAGGCCGCTGAAGCCGCACCAGATCGCCCGCCAGGGCATCGCCCGCACCTTCCAGAACATCGCCCTGTTCAAGGGCATGACGGTGCTGGACAACATCATGACCGGGCGGCTGACGAAGATGCACCGCAACCTGTTCTGGCAGGTGCTGTGGAAGGGGCCGGCGGAACGCGAAGAGGTGGCGCATCGCGCCGCCGCCGAGCGGGTGATCGACTTCCTGGAGATCCAGCATATCCGCAAGACCCCGGTCGGCCGCCTGCCCTACGGCCTGCAGAAGCGGGTGGAGCTGGGCCGCGCGCTGGCGGCGGAACCCTCGCTGCTTCTGCTGGACGAGCCGATGGCCGGCATGAACGTGGAGGAGAAGGCCGACATGTGTCGCTTCATCCTCGACGTGAACGCGGAATTCGGCACCACCATCGCCCTGATCGAACATGACATGGGCGTGGTGATGGACATCTCCGACCGGGTCGTCGTGCTCGACTACGGCAAGAAGATCGGCGACGGCACGCCGGACGAGGTGCGCCGCAACCCGGCGGTGATCGACGCCTATCTCGGCGTCGCGCACGACGACGAGAGCTAGGGGCGGGAGGCGGGCGATGCTGTTCTTCATCGAGACCGTCATCTCCGGCCTGCTGGCGGGGGTCATGTACGCCCTGGTGGCGCTGGGCTTCGTGCTGATCTTCAAGGCGTCGGAGATCTTCAACTTCGCGCAGGGGGTGATGTGCCTGTTCGCGGCGCTGACCCTGGCCGGCCTGATCCTGGGCTACACCCCGTTCGCGGAGATCCTGCACGTGCTCGGCCTGCCGGCCGCATGGATGCCGGAACTGCCGCTCTGGCTGGCGATCCCGCTGACCATGGCGGTGATGGTCGGGCTCGCGCTGCTGATCGAGCGGCTGATCCTCCGCCATCTGGTCAACCAGGAGCCGATCATCCTGTTCATGGCCACCATCGGCCTGGCCTATGTGCTGGAAGGGGTGGGCGACCTGATGTGGGGGTCGGACGTGAAGCCGCTCGACATCGGCCTGCCGTCCGGCGCCTCGGACTGGATGCTCGACCGCTTCGACATCTATGTCGAGAAGCTGGAGGTCGCCGCCGCCGTGATCGCGACGGTGCTGGTGATCCTGCTCACCCTGTTCTCGCAGTACACCCGCATCGGGCGCGCACTGCGGGCCGTGGCCGACGACCATCAGGCCGCCCTGTCCGTCGGCATCTCCCTGCGCACCATCTGGGTGATCGTCTGGTCGATCGCCGGCTTCGTCGCCCTGGTCGCCGGCGTGATGTGGGGCGCGAAATCCGGCGTGCAGTTCTCGCTCTCCCTGATCGCGCTGAAGGCATTGCCGGTGCTGATCCTGGGCGGCTTCACCTCGATCCCCGGCGCCATTGTCGGCGGGCTGATCATCGGTGTGGGCGAGAAGCTGGCGGAGATCTATCTCGGTCCCTTCATCGGCGGCGCGCTGGAGAACTGGTTCGCCTATGTCGTCGCCCTGCTGTTCCTGCTGATCCGGCCGCAGGGCCTGTTCGGCGAGCGCCTGATCGAGCGCGTCTGACCGCCCCGGCAAGGAGGGAGCCACTTGTTCTACCGCGAGACCGGCGACTTCAAGACCTCCTATGCCGCGGACGGGCAGATCTTCCCGGTCCGCCTGGACCGCTGGGCGTTCTGGCTCGCTTTGGCCTTCGCCTTCCTGGTGGTGCCGTTGCTGATCGACGACTACTGGGAGAAGTCGATCCTGCTGCCGTTCCTGATCTTCAGCCTGGCGGCGATCGGCCTGAACATCCTGACCGGATATTGCGGCCTCGTCAGCCTGGGCACCGGCGGCTTCATGGCGGTGGGCGCCTATGCCTCCTACAAGCTGATGACGGAGTTCGAATGGCTGAACATCTTCGTCGTCGTACTGCTGTCCGGCGGCATCACCGCAGGCGTCGGCCTGCTGTTCGGCCTGCCCTCCCTGCGGATCAAGGGATTCTACCTGGCTGTCGCGACCCTGGCGGCACAGTTCTTCCTGGTCTGGCTGTTCAACAAGGTGCCCTGGTTCTACAACCATTCCGCCACCGGCATGATCACGGTGCCGGAGCGGACGATGTTCGGCATCGCCGTCACCGGCCCGGCCGCGCCGCCCTGGGCGACCTACCTGTTCGCCCTGGCGCTGCTGACCCTGCTGGGCTTCGCGGCGAAGAACATGGTGCGCGGCCGCATCGGCCGCAGCTGGATGGCGATCCGCGACATGGACATCGCCGCCCAGATCATCGGCGTGCCGCCGCTGCAGGCGAAGCTGTCCGCCTTCGCCATCTCGTCCTTCTATATCGGCGTCGCCGGCGCGCTGTACTTCTGCATCTGGTTCGGCGCGGTGGAGCCGACCGAGGCGTTCGGCATCAACCAGAGCTTCCTGGTGCTGTTCATGGTGATCATCGGCGGGCTCGGCTCCATGCTCGGCTCCTTCCTTGGCGCGCTGCTGCTGGTGGTGCTGCCGATCGTGCTGAAGCAGGCCATGGTGGATGCCGCCGGCATGGCGCCGGTGCTCGCCCGGCATTTCGAGATCACGATCGTCGGCGCCCTGATCGTGTTCTTTCTGATCGTCGAGCCGCACGGGCTGGCGCGGCTCTGGGCGATGGCGAAGGAGAAGCTTCGCCACTGGCCGTTCCCCTATTGAGGAGGCGCGGCCGCACCGCCGGCCACAAGGACGGAAGCAGAACCAAGAACCGACATCCAGGGAGGATGCAATGAGACAGGCAATGATGGCCGTTGCGGCCGCGGCGGCACTGAGCATCGCGGCGGCACCGCCGCTGGCCGAGGCCGCGGAACTTGTGGTGCCGGCGCTGAGCTACCGCACCGGCCCCTACGCCCCGAACGGCATTCCTTTCGCCGACGGCTATGCGGACTATTTCACCCTGCTGAACGAGCGCGACGGCGGCATCGAGGGCGCGAAGGTCAAGCTGGTGGAGTGCGAGACCGGCTACAACACCCAGCGCGGCGTGGAGTGCTACGAGGCGACCAAGGGCCAGGGCGCCCTGGTCTACCAGCCGCTGTCGACGGGGATCACCTATCAGCTGATCCCGAAGGCGACCGAAGACGGCATCCCGATCCATTCGATGGGCTATGGCCGAACCTCGGCGGCAAACGGCAAGGTCTTCCCCGGCGTCTTCAACTTCCCCGGCACCTACTGGGATGCCGCTTCGATCATCGTGAAGCATATCGCCGACCAGGAGGGCGGCGACCTGAAGGGCAAGAAGATCGCGCTCGTCTACCACAACTCCGCCTACGGCAAGGAGCCGATCCGCACCCTGGAGGAGCTGTCGAAGAAGCACGGCTTCGAACTGATGCTGCTGCCGGTCGACCATCCGGGCCAGGAGCAGAAGGCGACCTGGCTGCAGATCCGTCGCGAGCGCCCCGACTATGTGACGATGTGGGGCTGGGGCGTGATGAACCAGGTGGCGATCAAGGAGGCGGCATCGGTCCGCTTTCCGATGGACAAGTTCATCGGCGTCTGGTGGTCGGCATCCGAAAACGACGTGATCCCCGCCGGCGAGGAGGCCGACGGCTACAAGGCGGTCGCCTTCCACGGCGTCGGCGACGACTATCCGATCTACGGCGACCTGAAGGCGCATGTCTATGACAAGGGCCAGGCCGCCGGCGACGGCAGCAATCCCGGCACCGTGCTCTACAACCGCGGCATGGTCGCGGCGATGTGGGCCGCCGAGGCGATGCGCAAGGCGATGGAGATCCACGGCACCAACGAGCTGACGCCGGCGATGGTCCGCGACGGCTACGAGGCGCTGGACGTGGACGAGGCGCGGCTGGAGGCGCTCGGCCTGCCCGGCTTCACCGTGCCGGTGAAGGTGAGCTGCGCCAATCACGGCGGCCCCGGCCTGGGGGCGATCCAGCAGTGGGACGCCAAGGCGAAGGAGTGGAAGCTGATCACCGACTACATCCCCGCCGACCGCGAGGTGGTCGATCCGCTGATCCAGGAGGATTCCATGGCCTATGCCAAGGAGGCCGGGATCACGCCGCGCGAGTGCAACATGTAAGTACCGTTGCTGGCACCCGGGGGCGCGGCCGGCCGGCGGCGCCCCCTCGTCCTTCCCGATCCGGAACCCGCGATGACCGAAGCAAGCGCCGCCGCTCCCGATTCATCCGCCGCGCAGGCAGGCGCGCCGCTCCTGGCGGTGCGGAACGTCGAGGTGGTCTACAATCACGTCGTCCTGGTGCTGCGCGGCGTCAGCCTGGAGGTGCCGGAAGGCGGCATCACCGCGCTGCTGGGCGGCAACGGGGCCGGCAAATCCACCACCCTGAAGGCGATCTCCAACCTGCTGGGCTCGGAACGCGGCGAAGTCACGAAGGGCACGATCGCCTATCGCGGCCAGCCGATCGCCGGGCTCTCCCCCGCCGAGCTGGTCCGCCGGGGCGTGATCCAGGTGATGGAGGGCCGCCACTGCTTCCGCCACCTGACCGTAGAGGAGAACCTGCTGACCGGCGCCTATACCCGCCGTGACGGCAGCCGCAAGGTCGCCGCGGATCTGGAGATGGTCTACGCCTATTTCCCGCGCCTGGCGGAACGCCGCAAGAGCCAGGCGGGCTATACCTCCGGCGGCGAGCAGCAGATGTGCGCGATCGGCCGCGCGCTGATGTCGCGGCCGGAGACGATCCTGCTCGACGAGCCCTCGATGGGCCTGGCGCCGCAGCTGGTGGAGGAAATCTTCCAGATCGTGCGGAACCTGAACGAGAAGGAGCGGGTCTCCTTCCTGCTGGCGGAGCAGAACACCAATATCGCCCTGAAATATGCCCATTACGGCTATATCCTGGAGAACGGCCGCGTGGTGATGGAGGGCGCCGCCGCCGCCCTGCGCGAGAATGCCGACGTGAAGGAGTTCTATCTCGGCATGTCGGAACAGGGCCGCCGCTCGTTCCGCGACGTGCGCTCCTATCGGCGGCGCAAGCGCTGGCTGAACTGAGGCGCAGGGCGGCCGCCGGGCTATTCCGCCGGCGTGCCTTCCGGCAGCAGCGCGCCCGCCCGCGCGCGACGGCGGGCCATCTTCGACAGCAGGCCGTCCCCAACGCCGGGCCGGGTCCAGGGGCAGACCGCGATGCACAGGCCGCAGGCGGCATTCTCCGCGAAGTAGGGGATGCACAGGTCGAAGTCGACATACCACTTCTCCACCCCGCGCACGGTCTGCTTCTCCGGACCGATCGCGCCCGGCGGGCAGGCATTGGTGCAGACCTGGCAGCCGGTGCAGAAATCGTCCGCGCCGAAGACGTCCGGCTGCGTGCAGGCCAGCGGCATGTCGGTGGTGACGCCGGCCAGCCGGAAGCCGGAGCCGTAGGTCCGGTTGATCAGCGAGCCGTGCTTGCCCAGCTCGCCCAGGCCGGCATCGATCGCCGGCGGGATCAGCAGCAGCGCATCCGCCTTCGGCCCCGGATAGGCATGCGCGCTGAACCCCTGCGCACGGATCCAGTTCGCCAGCGCGAAGGAGCTGCGGGTGCCGCGCGCATATTGGACGCCGACATCCATCACGCCTTCCGTTTCCTCCGCCGTGCTCGGCAGCTTGCGGATCTTGTCATAGTCGTGCGCCACGCCCAGGACGATGACGTTGCGCTCCGCGATCTCGTAGCCCGCGACGATGTAGTGATCCTGCATCGGCACGGCGCCGAACAGGTCCGCCTCGTGCGACAGCGCGAAGGCGCGCGCGGCCTCGGTCCATTCCGCCGCCGTTCGATCGGCCTGTCGCGGGGCGATGGGCGCCAGAGGCGGATGCCGGTGCGCCTCGGCGAACACCGCACGCACCGCCGGGTCCACCCGCACGGATTCGCTGGCCATCTCCCGCACCGCGCCGAAGGGATGCAGGTCCGGCGGATGCCAGAAGCTTGGCGAGGCCCGCCGCGGCTCGGTCTCCCCGAGACCGTTGATGACATTGCCGGACATCTCCGGCTTGATCGCGAGATAGGCGTCGGACGGCCTGTAGGCCGCCATGCCCCTTGTCCGTCCCATGCGTCCCTCCCCTGGCCGCCTGCGGCAACGGTTCGTCACCGCACCGACATGCGTGATGCGCCACCGCTGCGGACCGGCATGGCATGTTCTGCGCTGCCAGGCTGATCCTCAGCTTCCTGCGCCGCCGCGGCAAGCCATGCGGCAAAGGCCAGGATCCGCGGATTGTCCGCATGCCGGCCGGGCCAGCGCACCACATGCACCTTGCCCGACAGCATGTCGCGTTCCGGCGGCAGCAGGCGGACCAGGCGCCCGTCGCGCAGCGCGTCCCGCACCAGCATCGACCGCGCCAGGGCCACCCCCGCGCCGCCCAGGGCCGCGGCGATCGCCGGGCCGATCGCCGTGAACCGCAAGGCCTCCGCCGGGCGGCCGGGCAGGCCGAGCCGGTCGAACCAGGTCTGCCAATGCCATTCCGCGCCCTGCCCGCCGGGCGCGCGCTTGTGCAGCAGCGGCAGCCGGGCAAGCAGGCCGGGGTCGCCGCATGGCCCGACCTCGCGGAGCAGGCCCGGCGCGCAGACCGGGAAGACATGCTCCCGGAACAGCGGCCGCTGGGTGGTGCTGGCGCGCGCCTCCGACGCGCCGACCCAGAGGATCCGCAGGTCCAGCCCCGCCATCCGCTCCGGCGCCTCGTTCTCCACCACCGCCAGTTCCACCATCCCGGCCGGATGCCGGGCGGAGAAATCCGGCAGGCGCCGCACCAGCCAGTTGTCGGCCAGCGCCGCGCCGACGCCGACCCGGATACGCTGCGGCGCCTCGGCCGCATGACAGCGTCCCCGCAGGTCGGATGCCCGCGCCAGCAGGTCGCGCACATCCTCCAGCAGGGCGGCGCCGGCGGCCGTGGTCGCAAGGCCGGCATTGCCGCGATGGAACAGCGCCACCTCCATGAACCGTTCGAGCCGCCGGACCCGGTGGCTGACGGCGCTCTGGGTCAGGCCCAGTTCGGTCGCGGCCCGGGTCATGCCGCCCAGGCGGGCGGCAGCCTCGAAGGCGATGAGGGCATCGAAGGGCGGCAGGCGGTCCATGCCCGATCATGAAGGAGATTCATGGCGGGTTGAAGCCGTTGCGTTGGCGGCGTGAGGCGTTTCCGGCGATTTCTGTCCCGCAGGCGATCGACGCAATGGAGGACAGGATGAGCGCGGCCGAGAACAAGCGGATCATGCAGGAGATCTTCGGCGCGGTGGACCGCGACGAGCGCCGGCGCCTGTTCCTGGCGCGGCTGTCGGACGATGTGACCATGGAGGTGACCGGTTCGCATTCCTGGTCGCAGGTGTTCCGCGGCAGGGAACGCGTGCTGGCCGATCTCTACGGCTATCTCCACACCCTGCTGCGCGAGCCGGGGCGGACCGACGCCTTCCGCTTCATCGCCGACGGGGACTGGGTCGTGGTCGAGGCGAAGGGCGACATGGTGCGCGCCGACGGCACGCCCTACCGCAACGATTATTGCCTGCTGTACCGCCTGGCCGGCGGCAGGATCGTGGAGATGAAGGAGTACCAGGATTCCCTGCTGTGCGAGCGGATCCTGGGCCCCTATCCGCCGGAGCGGAAGCGGCCGTGAGCCCTGCGGCCTTCCAGCTGCCCCGACTATCCGCCCCAGTCATCCCTGCCCGTCATCCGCCGCCGTACACGATGGTCCAGTCATAGCCGCCACCGCCGGTGACCTGCAGCTTCCCGCAGAGCGGCTCGTCAGGATAGCTGGGTTCGAAAGCCCGGGTCGTGGTCAGCTTCATCGAGCCGATGGCCCGGGACACTGCACCCGCCCGGCACGGGTGGCACATGCCGGCGGCACCGATACAGGATCCGTGCCACGGCCGCGGCGGCACCTAGCCAGGCTGCGACGGTCGCGTTGCGGTGCCCGGCGGAAAGCGGCCCTCCGCGACCAGGCCCGATGCGGGATCGCCAAGGACCAGTTCGCCGTCATGCAGGCCCATCAGCGCCCGCGCCAGTTGCATGCCCAGCGCCGGGCCGCCGGAGATCCCTGCGGATGGCACCGGATCGTCGGCATCGGTCACCGCCTTCGCATCCGGCCCCGGCCCGTCCCGATCCGACAGCCGCACGGCAATCGCCAGCGCGCCGTCCGGCCCGGCGGCGGCAGAGAGCTCCACGCCGCTGCCGCTGGGAGTGCTGCGGACCGCCAGCAGCAGGGCATGCATCGCGACATGCGACACCGCGGTCCTGTCGAGGCGGGCGGACAGGGCGTCCGGCGCACGCACGCGCAGCTCCACACCGGCCGCCCTCGCCGCCTGGAAGGCCAGGCTCCGGCCCTGCTCCAGCACGTCCGCGACCGGCACATCCGCCTTCTGGAGGTCGTACCGGCCGGCCTCGATCCTGGAAATGTCGATCAGGTCGTTGATGATCTCCAGCAGGTGGTGCCCGCTGGCCTGGATGTCCTGGGCATAGGTCCGATAGCGGTCGGAGCCGAGATCGCCGAACAGCTGCGCCGCCATCGCCTCGGAGAAGCCGTTGATGGCATTCAGCGGCGTCCGCAGTTCGTGGCTCATATTGGCGACGAATTCCGCCTTCGTCCGCTCGGCCGCACGCGCCTCTTCCGCCAGGCGGCTGGTCTCTATCGCATTGGCCCAGTTGGTGAAGAAGACCTGGTGCAGCCGCTGGACCGTGACCGTCATGAAGACGAACAGGTTGACGATCAGCAGTGCCAGCAGCCAGGGGGTTTCCGGCATGTGCGCGAGGACGATGGCAATCGTCGGCACGAAGGTGATCGCGAAGTAGATCGCCGCCGCCAGCGGCACCAGGGACAGGAGGACGGCCCCGCCGACGCCGGTGCCGCAGACCACGATCACGACGGCAAGCACTTCCGCCTCGTCGGCCTGCGGTATCGCCACCACCGACAGCACCGCCCAGTAGAGGCTGCCCGCCGCCGCAGCCAGGCAGACCCGCAGGTCCAGGTTCCGCGGCGCCCTTGCGGGTCGCGGCCGGTGCCGGTTGCGCCGCCACGCACGCAACTGCAGGCCGCAGAAGGCGAGCCCGACCAGCACCCAGGCGGCAAGGAAAAGCGCCGTTTCCGGCTGCCACAGGACGGAGGCCAGCAGCAGCGGGTTGAGGATGCCGATGATGGCCGCGACAAGCTGGTTCCGGTTCAGCTGCAGCAGCTTCTCGATCTCCACCGCATTCCGCAGGCCGGCGGACATGGCCGGCACCGCCGCGGCCGGACCGGGCGCGATGCGCGCAAGGAGCATCGCGCGGGAAGCAGCCGCTCTGCGGAGCAGACGGGAAAGGGCAGGCTGCCGGATGATCTGCATCGCCGCTGTGACCGCTCGCTGCTGATCCGGCAAGACGCGCGTTCGCCGCCCTGCCGGAAAGGGAGCGGCATGGTTGCCGCGCACGGGTTGCCGATCCGTGAAGATCCGGATACCGCCGCCCGCCCGGGCCCACCCAGCATATTTGCAGATGGTCAATCCGTCCCGGTTCTGGTGTAACGTCTGGCCCCGGCGAGGAAACCGGACGCGAAGACGAAGCCGGCGCACAGCCGGCCGAACGAGAAGTAGAGAATGCCCATCAAGATTCCCGACGACCTGCCTGCCCGCGCGACCCTCGACGCGGAGGGGGTGATGGTCATGGGCGAGGCGGACGCCGTGCGCCAGGACATCAGGCCGATGCGCATCGCGCTCCTGAACCTGATGCCCAACAAGATCCGCACCGAGACCCAGTTCGCGCGCCTGCTGGGGGCCACGCCGCTGCAGGTCGAACTGACCCTGGTGAAGATGACCCACCATGTGCCCCGCAATACGCCGGGCGAGCATATCATCACCTTCTACCGGGACTGGGAGGAGATCCGGGACGAGCGCTTCGACGGCTTCATCGTCACTGGCGCGCCGGTGGAGACCCTGCCCTTCGAGCAGGTCACCTACTGGGACGAGCTGCGCCGGATCTTCGACTGGACGCAGGACCATGTGCATGCCTGCCTGAACATCTGCTGGGGCGCCCAGGCCGCGGTGCACCACTTCCACGGCGTGCCGAAATACCTGCTGGCCGAAAAGGCCTTCGGCGTCTACCGCCACCGCAACCTGGCGCCCGCCTCGCCCTATCTGCGCGGCTTCTCCGACGATTTCTCGATCCCGGTGTCGCGCTGGACCGAGGTCCGCCGCACCGACATTCCCGCGGACAGCGGCATGACCGTGCTGATGGAGTCCGACGAGGCGGGGCTCTGCCTGCTGCACGACCCGGCACACCGCTCGCTGCACATGTTCAACCACATCGAGTACGACACCTTTTCGCTGGCGGACGAATATGCCCGCGACCGCGACACGGGCAAGCCGATCCAGGTGCCGCGCAACTACTTCCCCGGCGAGGATCCCGCCCGGCCGCCGGAGAACCGCTGGCGCAGCCATGCGCATTTGCTGTTCGGCAACTGGATCAACGAGATCTACCAGTCGACGCCGTTCGATATCGAGGGGATCGGCCGGCGCTGAACCCTGCCGCCCGGGGCCGCCGGCGCAGCCCGGAGCGCATGGCCCAATGGTCTTACCGATTTACAAACAGTCAGAACTGTTTTTTTATGGAGTGGCTGGCGCCCCGGACAGAACAGCCGGCGGCCGGCATCGGCGCCTAGGGCAACTGGGGCACGCAAAGAAAACCGGAACGGACGCGAGGGAGGAAACAATGCGGACCGGATTCACGGCAGGACTTCTTGGGGGTGCGCTGTCCGCGGCCCTCGCACTCTCGGCCGGCATGGCCGCGGCGGAACCCAAATACGACCAGGGCGCCAGCGACACCGAGATCAAGGTCGGCCAGAGCGTCGCGCTCAGCGGCCCGGCTTCGGTGTTCGGCACCTACAGCCATGCTTGGAAGGCCTATTTCGAGCGGCTGAACGACCAGGGCGGCATCAACGGCCGCAAGGTCAACCTGATCCTGCTGGACAATGCCTACAGTCCGCCGAAGGCGATCGAGGCGACCCGCAAGATGGTCGAGGAGGACGGCATCCTGGCCGAGGTCGGCACCGTCGGCACCGTGCCCAACGTCGCCACGCAGAAATACCTGAACGGCAAGAAGGTGCCGCAGCTGCTGATCTCCGCCGGCGGCAGCCGCTTCAACGACCCGGAGAACTACCCCTGGACGATGTCCTTCTATCCGCCCTTCGAGATGGAGGGCGCGATCTACGGCGCCCACGTGTTGCAGACCAACCCGGACGCCAAGATCGCCGTGCTCTACCAGCATGACGATTACGGCAAGGACTATGTGAAGGGGCTGCGCGCAGCTCTCGGCGACAAGGCCGACGAGATGATCGTGGCGGAGGCGAGCTACCAGCTCACCGACCCGACGGTGTTCTCGCAGATCACGGCGCTGAAACAATCCGGCGCCGACACCTTCATGCAGTTCACCACGCCGAAATTCGCCGCGCAGGCGATCCAGCGCCTGGACGAGATCGGCTGGCACCCGGTGCATTACGTCGCCAGCCCCTCGACCTCGATCAAGGCGGTGCTGGAGCCGGCCGGCCTGGACAAGTCCAAGGACATGATGACCGCCACCTTCGTGAAGGAGCCGAGCGACCCGCGCTGGGCCGGCGACGCCGACATGAAGGAATACATGGCGCTGATGAAGGACTATCTGCCGAACGAGAATCCCGGCAATTCGCTGGCGGTCTCCGGCTATATCAACGCCGCGATGTTCGAGCATGTCCTGCGCGAGGCCGGCGACAACCTGACCCGGGAGAACCTGATGCAGGTCGCCACCTCGCTGGATGGCGTGCAGATTCCGATGGTGGTGCCCGGCATCAAGCTGCGCAACGATGCCAAGGACTTCAACGCCTACAAGGAACTGCAGCTGCGCAAGTTCGACGGTGCCAGCTGGGTGCCGCAGGGCGAGCTGATCAGCGACCCGACCGCCGCGGCGATGAACTGAGCCGCGGACGCGAAACACCGGGCAGCCGGCAGGAAGACCGACGCCCGGCACGGCAACGACACGAGGGGGCGGTCATGCCGCCCCCTCCGCCAGGAGACGCGGACAGGAGATGCGGGCCGGCGGCGATGCGCCGGCGGCGATCCGCGGGAGGAGATGACCATGAGCATGCATAGCGAAGAAGGCCGGGGCGAAGACGGCCGGGGCACAGCCGGGCGCATGGTGGTGGAGGACCGGGACCGGATGACCTTCCGCGTCGCCCGGACCAGCTTCACCGACCCCGCCGTCCTGGCAGCGGAGCGGGCGAAGATCTTCTCCCGCTGCTGGCTCTATCTGGGCCATGTCTCGGAACTGCCGCAGCCCAACGACTTCGTGACCCGCGATGTCGGCGGCCGGCCGCTCATCTTCAACCGCGACGGCAAGGGCGAACTGCACGCCTTCTTCAACACCTGCCCGCATCGCGGCGCACAGGTCTGCCGGGAGCGCTCCGGCCGGTCCAAGTCCTTCCAGTGCTTCTATCACGGCTGGACCTTCACCCCGGAGGGCAAGCTGCGCAGCTGGCCCGGGCAGGAAGACTATCCGGAAGGCTTCAACGCCGACGGCGATGTCGACCTGCTGGCCGTGCCCCGGTTCGAGGAGTATCGCGGCTTCTGCTTCGTCTGCTTCGACCGCGACGTGGTGCCGCTGGAGGAGTATCTGGGCAATGCGCGCGAATATCTGGACGTGATCTGCGACCAGTCCGAGGCAGGCATGACCGTGGTCGGCGGCACGCAGGACTATTCGATCCGCGCCAACTGGAAGCTGCTGACCGAGAACAGCATCGACGGCTACCACGCCGCCACCACCCATGCGACCTACTTCGCCTATCTCCAGAACACCGCCGGCAGCCTGGTGAAGATGGCGGTCGGCGGCTATGGCCGCGACCTGGGCAACGGCCATGGCGTGGTCGAATATGCCGCCCCCTGGGGCCGCCCGGTGGCGCAGTGGATCCCGGCCTGGGGCGATGACGGCAAGCGCGAGATCGACGCGATCTACGCCAAGCTGGTCGAGCGTTTCGGCGAGAAGCGGGCGGAGCGGATCGGCGAGCGGAACCGCAACCTGTTCATCTTCCCCAACCTGATCATCAACGACATCATGGCGATCACGGTCCGCACCTACTATCCGACCGCGCCCGACCTGATGCAGGTCAATGCCTGGGCGATCGCGCCCAGCGAAGAGAGCCAGTGGGCCCGCAAGTACCGGCTGAACAACTTCCTGGAGTTCCTGGGTCCCGGCGGCTTCGCGACGCCGGACGATGTGGAGGCGCTGGAGCAGTGCCAGAAGGGCTTCCAGAATGCCGCCGAGGCGCCCTGGTCGGACATCTCCAAGGGCATGGGCAAGACCGAGTTCCGCACCGACGACGAGGAGCAGATGCGCGCCTTCTGGCGGCGCTGGAACGAGCTGCTGTTCCCCGACAGCCCGGCGCAGCGGGTGCAGGCGCAGGAGGCGGCCGAGTGATGGGCGAGGTCAACCGGATCGAAGTCGAGGACTTCCTGTTCTACGAGGCGGAACTGCTCGACGACTGGCGGCTGAAGGACTGGCTGGCGCTGTTCACCGACGACGCGCACTATTACGTGCCGGCGACAGACCTGCCGCCGGGCGCTTCGCCGGATACCAACCTGTTCTACATCGCCGACGACCGCTTCCGCCTGGGCGAGCGGGTGGAGCGCCTGCTGAAGAAGAGCGCCCATGCGGAATATCCGCGCTCGAAGACGCGGCACCTGGTCTCCAACGTGCGGATCCGCGAGCGCAAGGATGACGAGATCGAGGTCGGCGCGGCCTTCGCCACCTACCGCTCCCGTAACGAGGTGACGGACGTCTATGTCGGATCGATCCGCTACCGCATCGTCGCCAATGGCAGCGGGCTGAAGATCCGCGAGAAGCGCTGCGAGCTGGACATGAACGGCCTGAAGCCGCAGGGCCGCATCAGCATCATCCTGTAGGGGCGGACGGATGAGCTTCCCCTTCCGCTACCGGCGGCTGGCCTATGCGGCGCTGAACGTCACCGACCTGGACCGGTCGGTGGCGTTCTACCGCGACCTGGTCGGCCTGAACCTCAGCGACCGGGACGAGGATCACGCCGCCCTGCGCTGCGGCGACGACCATCACAACCTGCTGCTCTACCGCGCGGCCGCGCCCGGGCTGAAGCGCCTCGCCTTCGAACTGGAATCCGATGCCGACCTGGCGGCGGCGGAGGCGCACCTGAAATCGCGCGGCATTGCGGTCGAAGCGGTGACGACGGACGAGCTGGCGATTCTGAAGATCGGCCGCGCGATCCGCTTCCGGGAGCCGGTCACCGGGCTCTGCCTGGAATTCTTCCGCAGCCTGCAGCACATGGCCATCCCCTATGCCCCCCCCCATGCGAAGATCGAGCGGCTGGGCCATGTGGTGATCAGCGTGACCGATCTGGATGCCGTCCACGGCTTCCTGGCGGAGGTGTTGAACTTCAAGACCTCCGACCATGTGCCGGGCATCGTCGCCTTCCTGCGCTGCTTTCCGAACCCGCTGCATCACAGCCTGGCGATCGCGGCCGGACCGGAGAACCGCCTGCACCACGTCAACTTCATGGTGACCGACATCGACGATGTCGGCCGCGCGATCCACCGCCTGCAGGACGCGCAGGTGGAGATCGTGTTCGGCCCCGGCCGCCATCCGCCGTCCGGCAGCATCTTCCTCTACTACCTGGACCCGGACGGCATGACCGTCGAGTACAGCTTCGGCATGGAGGAGTTCCCCGAGGAAGCGCCGCGCGACCCGCGCATGCTGGAACCGGTGCCGGCCTCGCTCGACACCTGGGGGGCCCGGCCCGCACCGAACTTCGCCAAGGTCGGGACCATTGAGGGCAGCGCATAGGGTGCGGCCGGAAAGGATGTTGCGCAAATTGCCCGGTCCGCTAGGTATCGGGGTTCAGGACAGGACATGCAGCGGAAACCCGCTGCCGCGCGGCGGCGGGGACGGGACAGGGTGATGGCATCAGTTGAGCAGCGCCGCCTGCGGGCGGCCGCGCCGGCCGGGAAGTCGGGCATGGCCGGGCGCCGGGGCGCCAACGCCGACCGCGGCGGCACCGGCCGGACCCGCAAGACGCAGGCGGAGCGCAGCGCCGAGACCCAGCTGCGCATCATGCAGGCCTCCGTCCGCCTGATCCGCGACCGCGGCTATGCCAATTTCCGCACCGCGGAGGTGGCGCGCATTGCCGGCGTCTCGCGCGGCGCGATGCTGCACCACTATCCGACGAAGGACGACCTGGTCTACGCGACCTTGCAGCATGTCTACGACAAATCCCTCGCCCGCACGATGCGACAGGTCACCCGCCCCCGCGCCGGCGAGGATGTGCTGGAAAGCATTATCGAGGATGCCAAGGCGTTCTTCTTCCAGGACGATTTCTTCATCGGCCTGGATATCGGCATGGCCACCCCGGACGCGACCTTCCGGGAGCGGACCCGGCAGATGGCCAAGGAGGCGCGCCTGCCGGCGGAGAAGGCCTGGTTCGACGTGCTCGTCGCCGCCGGCATTCCGCGTCAGGTCGCCGAGGATATCCTCTGGCTGACCCTGAGCATCGTGCGCGGCTTCGCCGTCCGCATGCTGTGGCAGGACGAGCCGGACCGCTTCGAGCGTCTGTTCGGGGTCTGGCGGGAGATGGCCGGTTCCTACATTGCGACGCACCTGCCGGCGAAGGCGGCGGCAGGGTGACAGGGTGCCGGAGATCGCCCGGAATACCTTCTTAAAAACAGTCTGTACTGCTTGTAAGTGACATACCCGGGCGGTAGACTGCGCCGTTCCGCCGGCTGCGCGCCGCGGCAAGAACGGCCCCGCAGAGAGGCCGGATCGAGGGAGGACAGGATGCTTGGCCATATGATGGACAGGCCGCTGCTGATTTCCGGCATCATCGAGCATGCCGCGACGGTCAGTGCCGGGACGGAGATCGTCGCCCGCCGGATCGACGGGTCGATCCACCGCTACGGCTATGCCGATGCGGCAAAGCGCTGCCGGCAGCTGGCCAATGCCATCGTCCGGCTGGGCATCGCCGACGGCGATGTCGTCGGCTCGCTGGCCTGGAACACCCACCAGCATTTCGAGCTGTTCTACGGCATCTCCGGCACCGGGGCGGTGCTGCACACGATCAACCCGCGGCTGTTCGACGACCAGCTCGTGTACATCATCAACCATGCCGAGGATCGCTGGCTGTTCCTGGATGCCACCACCCTGCCGCTGGCAGAGCGCCTGGCGCCACGGCTGGAGACGGTGCGCGGCTGGATCTACATGGGCGCAGCCGGGGACCTGCCGGATACGAGCCTGCCCGGCCTGCTGTCCTACGAGGAGCTGCTGGCGGCCGAGAACGACAGCTACGACTGGCCGGAGTTCGACGAGCGCAGGGCCTCGACCATCTGCTACACCTCCGGCACCACGGGCCAGCCCAAAGGTGTCGTGAACACCCACCGCTCCACGATCCTCAGCACCCTCTACATGAGCACCGCCGACATGATCGGCGGCTATGCCGCCGGCGCCACCGACACCGTGATGCCGGTCGCGCCGATGTTCCACGGCAATGGCTGGCAGATGGTCTATACCGCGCCGGCGCAGGGCCAGCGGATGGTGCTGCCGGGCCGCAACTTCGAGCCCGAGAAGCTGTACGAGCAGATGGTTGAGGAAGGGGTCACCCTGGCCGCCGGGGTGCCGACGATCTGGCTCGCCCTGGTCGACCACCTGAAGCGCAACGACCTGCCGATGCCTTCCGACCTGCGGGTCGCGCTGACCGCCGGCACCAAGGCGCCGCCCAGCCTGCTGCGGACCCTGCGGGAGGATTACGGCCTGAGCTGCCAGCAGACCTGGGGGATGACGGAGGCGCTTGGCGTCACCAAGGCGAGCCCGCCGCCCGGCAGCGCAACGGCGGAAGCCGAGGTGCAGGAGGCGCTGTCCCTGCGGCAGGGCCGAATGGGCTTCCTGGCGGAGCTGCGGCTGGTCGACGACCGGGGCGCGCCGGTGCCGCATGACGGCAAGAGCCAGGGCCATCTGCAGGCCCGCGGCCCCTGCGTCGCCGCCGGCTACCTGAAGCAGGAGCCGGTGGCGGTCGACGGCTGGCTGCCGACCGGCGATATCGCCCGCATCCATGCCGATGGCAGCGTCGAGATCGTCGACCGCGCCAAGGATGTCATCAAGTCCGGCGGCGAATGGATCCCCAGCGTCCAGGTGGAGGCCGCCGCGATGGACCATCCGGACGTCGCCCAGGCGGCGGTGATCGGCATCCCCCATCCGAAATGGCAGGAGCGGCCGCTGCTGCTGGTGGTGCCGCGCGCCGGCGCGACGCAGGACGCCGACGCGATCCGGGCGCATCTGGCCGGCCAGATCGCGAAATGGTGGATCCCGGAGGAGATCCGTTTCGTGGAGGAACTGCCGATGACGGCCACCGGCAAGATCCACAAGGTCACCCTGCGCGAACGCTATGGCAATCCGCTGAAGGCGGCGGAATGAGGTCACGGAGCTGGCAATGAAGTTCACCGACGAACAGGTCGCGTTCCGCGACGCCATCCGGCGCATGGTGCAGAAGGAAGTCGCGCCGATCGCCGACGAGGTCGACCGCAACGACCGTTTCCCGAAGGAGCTGGTGCAGGTCTATTTCGACATGGGCATCCTGCAGATGCGCCTGCCGGAGGAATATGGCGGCGCCGGCGCCAGCCTGACCGATGCCTGCATCGCCTTCGAGGAGGTGGCGAAGGTGTCGGAGACGGCGGCGCTGATGGTCGCCCAGGGCACGATCAGCTACATCCTGCCGCTGCTGCATTTCGGCACCGAGGAACAGAAGAGGACCTGGCTGCCGAAGATGGGCGAGAAGCCGATGCTGACCGCCATCGCGATCACCGAGCCGCAGGCCGGGTCGGATGTCGGCGGCATGAAGACCCGCGCGGTACGCGACGGCGACGACTACGTGATCAACGGCCAGAAGTGCTACATCACCTTCGGCGCGGTGGCGGACTATGTGACCGTGTTCGCCAAGACGGGCGAGGGCCGCGGCACCCACAACATCTCCGCCTTCCTGGTCGATACGAAGACACCGGGCTTCGAGATCGGCAAGCTGGACCGCAAGATGGGTCTGAACGGCATCCCCGACAGCCCGCTCTATTTCGACAATATGCGGGTGCCGGCGGCGAACCGGATCGGCGCGGAAGGGGACGGTTTCAAGATCTGCATGCGCTGCCTGGACATGAACCGGCCGACCATCGGCGCGGTGGCGGTCGGCCTGGCGCAGGGCGCGCTGGACCTGGCGGTCGACTATGCCAAGGGTCGCGAGGCGTTCGGCAAGACCATCGCGGACTTCCAGGGCATGCAGTTCATGCTGGCGGACATGGCGATGCAGGTCGAGGCGGCCCGCTGCCTGGTCTACGAGGTGGCGCGGCTGGCCGACGAGGGCTTCGCCGACGATGCCGCCTTCCACCGTTTCGCCGCGCGGGCGTCGATGGCGAAATGCTATGCCAGCGACATGGCGATGAAGGTGACCACCGATGCCGTGCAGGTGTTCGGCGGCGCCGGCTTCATGAAGGACTTCCCGGTCGAACGCTTCATGCGCGATGCGAAGATCAACCAGATCTTCGAGGGGACCAACCAGATCCACCGCCTGATCATCGCCCGGCAGCTGCTGGGCGACGGCCTGGCGGCCTGAGAACGACGGACAGATTCGAGGACCGACACATGGATTTCGGCATCAGCGGCAAGACCGCCATCGTCTGCGGCGCGAGCAAGGGCCTGGGGCGCGCATGCGCGGCGGCGCTCGCCGAGGAGGGGGTGAAGGTCACCCTGGTCGCCCGCACCGCGGACGCGGTGGAGAAGGCCGCGCAGGAGATCAGCCAGGCAACCGGCACGGAGACCCGCGCCGTCGCCGCCGACGTGACCACCGACGAAGGCCGCGCGGCGGTGCTCGCCGCCTGCCCGGAGCCCGACATCCTGGTCAACAATGCCGGCGGCCCGCCGCCCGGCGACTGGCGCAGCTTCGAGCGCGAGGACTGGCACAAGGCGACCGACGCCAACATGCTGTCGGCGATCCTCTTGATCCGCGACGTGCTGCCGGCGATGCAGCGCCGCAAGTTCGGCCGCATCGTCAACATCACCTCCGCCATGGTGAAGATGCCGCACGAATTCCTCAGCCTGTCCACCGCGGCGCGGATGGGCCTGACCGGCTTCGTCTCCGGCATCGTGCCGAGCCTGGCGAAGGACGGCATCACCATCAACAGCCTGCTGCCGGAGCGGTTCGACACCGACCGGCTGACCTCCAACATCTCCAAGCTGGCGGAACGCAACGGCATCAGCATCGAGGAGCAGCGCGCGAAGCAGCAGGCCGCCAGCCCCACCGGCCGCTTCGGCCGGCCGGAGGAGTTCGGCGCCACCTGTGCGTTCCTGTGCAGCGTGCCGGCCGGCTATATCAGCGGCCAGAACATCCTGCTGGACGGCGGCTCCTATCCCGGCGTGTTCTGACCCGGCTTCCCGGGGCAGGGGCCGCAGCGGACGCAATGGTAAGACCAAATCATTTGCGGCATTGTCGGGGAGAAGGATCAAGAACAGGACCGCGCCCGAAGCGGACGGCCGGAGGAGACACGGAATGGAACTGGCCCAGGTCAGCCTGAACGACAAATACGCGCTGGAAGAAGGCCGGATCTACCTGACCGGCGTGCAGGCGCTGGTGCGCCTGCCGCTGATGCAGGCCGCCCGCGACCGCGCCGCCGGCCTGACCACGGCCGGCTTCATCTCCGGCTATCGCGGCTCGCCGCTGGGCACCTATGACAGCGCGCTCTGGGGCGCCAAGTCGTTCCTGGCGGAACGCAACATCCATTTCCAGCCCGGCGTGAACGAGGATCTGGGGGCGACCGCGGTCTGGGGCAGCCAGCAGGTCAACCTGTTCAAGGGCGCCAAGGTCGATGGCGTGTTCGGCATCTGGTACGGCAAGGGCCCTGGAGTCGACCGGTCCCTGGACGCGCTGAAGCATGCCAATGCCGCCGGCTCATCGCGCCATGGCGGCGTGCTGGCTTTGGCCGGCGACGATCATGGCTGCCAGTCTTCCACCCTGCCGCACCAGTCGGAGCAGGTCTTCCAGGCGGCGATGATCCCGGTGCTGAACCCGGCGACGGTGCAGGAATATCTGGACTTCGGCCTGCTCGGCTTCGCGATGTCGCGCTTCACCGGCTGCTGGATCGGCTTCAAGGCGATCTCCGAGGCGGTGGAGAGCTCGGCCTCGATCGCGGTGGATATCGGCCGCCCGGAGATCGTCGTCCCGGCCGATTTCGAGATGCCGGCGGACGGCCTGAACATCCGCTACCCCGATCCGCCGATGGCGATGGAGGCGCGGCTGCACGGGCCGAAGATGCAGGCGGTCGCCGCCTTCGCCCGGGCCAACGGCCTCGACCGGGTGGTGTTCGAACCGGACCGCCCGGCCCGCATCGGCATCGTCGCTACCGGCAAGGCCTATCTGGACCTGCGCCAAGCGCTGACCGACCTCGGCCTGCGCCCCGACCGGCTGCACGAGATGGGCGTGCGGATCTACAAGGTCGGCATGCCCTGGCCGCTGGAGGCGGAAGGCGCGCTGCGCTTCGCCGAAGGCCTGCAGGACATCATCGTGGTGGAGGAGAAGCGCGGGCTGATCGAGGACCAGCTGATGAAGCTGCTCTATCGCCTGCCCGCCGACCGCCGGCCGTCGATCTGCGGCAAGACCGACGAGGGCGGGCGGATCCTGCTGCCCTCCCTGGGCGAGCTGAACCCGGCCATGGTGGCGCGCACGGTGGCCGAGCGGCTGCAGCGCCACGACATGGTGGATGCGGCGATGTCGCAGCGCCTGGCCCGGATCCGGGAGAAGGAGGCGCAGGCCGCGGCGCCGCCGCCGAAGACGGTGCGCACGCCGTTCTTCTGCTCCGGCTGCCCGCACAACACCTCCACGAAGGTGCCGGAAGGCAGCCGCGCGATGGCCGGCATCGGCTGCCACGGCATGGCCCTGTGGATGCCCGACCGCAACACCCAGACCATCACCCATATGGGCGGCGAAGGGGTGAACTGGATCGGCCAGGCGCCCTTCGCCGGCGACAATCATGTCTTTCAGAACCTGGGCGACGGCACCTATTACCATTCCGGCCTGCTGGCGATCCGCGCCGCGGCGGCCGCCGGCGTGAACATCACCTACAAGATCCTGTTCAACGACGCCGTGGCGATGACCGGCGGGCAGCACCATGACGGCCCGCTGACCGTCTGGGACATCACCCGCCAGGTCGAGTCCGAGGGCGCGAAGCGGATCGTGGTGGTGACCGACGAACCCGACAAGTATCCGACCGGCGTGCATTGGGCGCCGAAGGTGGAGATCCGCCATCGCGATGAACTGGACGCGGTGCAGCGCGAACTGCGCGACACGCCCGGCCTGACGGTGCTGGTCTACGACCAGACCTGCGCGGCGGAGAAGCGGCGCCGCCGCAAGCGCGGCACCTTCCCCGACCCGGCGAAGCGGGTGTTCATCAACGACGAGGTCTGCGAGGGCTGCGGCGACTGCTCGGTGCAGTCGAACTGCGTCTCGGTGAAGCCGCTGGACACCGACCTCGGCCGCAAGCGGCGCATCGACCAGTCGGACTGCAACAAGGACTTCTCCTGCCTGAAGGGCTTCTGCCCCAGCTTCGTGACGGTCGAGGGCGCCGCGGTGAAGAAGGCCGGCGGGCGCCCGCTGAAGCTGGTTGGCGCGGATGCCGACCCCTTCGCCGACCTGCCGATGCCGGCGCGGCCCGAACTGCAGGAGCCCTACGGCATCCTGGTGACCGGGATCGGCGGCACCGGCGTGATCACCGTCGGCGCCCTGATCGCCATGGCCGCCCATGTCGAGGGCAAGGGCGCCACCGCGCTCGACTTCACCGGGCTGGCCCAGAAGAACGGCGCGGTGATGAGCCATGTCCGCCTGGCACCGGAGCCCGAGGACCTGCATGCGGTGCGGATCTCCGCCGGCGGCGCCAACCTGGTGCTGGGCTGCGATGCGGTGGTCGCGGCATCGTCCGGCGCGCTGGCGACGATGGAGGAAGGGCTCACCCGTGCGGTGGTGAATGCCAATGTACAGCCGACGGCGGCCTTCGTGCTGGACAACAAGGTCGACCTGGGCGCGGAGGAAGTGTCGAAGCGGATCCGCGACGCGCTGGCCCGCGACCATGCCGACTTCATCGACGCCACCGGCCTGGCCACCGCCATCATGGGCGACAGCATCGCCGCCAACCTGTTCCTGGTCGGCTATGCCTGGCAGAAGGGGCTGATCCCGCTGAGCCTGGAGGCGATCACCCGCGCCATCGAGATCAACGGCGTCGCCATCGAGGCGAACCTGACCAGCCTGTCCTGGGGCCGGCTGGCCGCGCACGACATCGAGGCGGTGCGCCGCGCCGCCGCGCCGCGGATGGCATCGGCCGAGCGACCGGAGCCGACCCTGGACGAGGTTGTCGCCGACCGGGTGGCGCGGCTGACCGGATACCAGGATGCCGCCTATGCGGACCGCTACCGGAAGCTGGTGGAGGAGGTCGCCGCCGCAGAGCGCCAGAAGGCGCCCGGCCAGTCCGGCCTGGCGATGGAGGCCGCCCGCAACCTGTACAAGGTGATGGCCTACAAGGACGAGTACGAGGTGGCACGGCTCTACACCGACGGCGCCTTCGCGGCGAAGCTCGGCCGCCAGTTCGGCGGCGACTTCAAGCTGAAGGTCCATATGTCGCCGCCGCTGATCTCCCGCCCCGACCCGGAGACCGGCGTGCCGCCGAAGCGCGCCTTTTCCGGCCGCTGGATCCTGCCGATGTTCCGGCTGATGGCGAAGATGAAGGGGCTGCGCGGCACCGCCTTCGACATCTTCGGCCATACCGCGGAGCGGCGCGCGGAGCGCCGGCTGGTCGACGACTACGCCGCGGTCCTGCGGGAACTGGCCGCCGGCCTGACCGCCGAGCGCCACCCGCTGGCGGTGCAGATCGCCGCCGTGCCGGACGGCATCCGCGGCTTCGGACATATCAAGGCGCGCAACCTGGAAGCGGCACGCAAGCGCGAGGCGGAGCTGCTCGCGCTGTACCGCAAGCCCGACAGCGGGCTGCAGGCCGCGGAATGACTATCTGACGGAGGACATCCATGGCCGAAATCCTTGCCCTCGGCATCTCGCACTACCCGCCGCTGATCGGCCATGACGAGCGTATGTCGTGGATCCTGCAGCGCATGCTGCAGAACCCCGGCCTGCCGGAGGAACTGCGCGACCCGGCGAACTGGCCGGAACCGATGCAGGCGGAGTGGAGCGACGACAAGGGCAAGGCCGCGGCCGGCCGCCACCGGGCGGACCTGGTCGGCTGGCTGGACCGGGTGCGGGCGGAACTCGACACTTTCAAGCCGGACTTCGTGCTGATCTGGGGCGACGACCAGTACGAGAATTTCCGCGAGGACATCATCCCGCCCTACTGCATCAACGCCTATGACAGCTTCCGCTTCAGCACCCCGCCGGACAATGTCTGGGGGGAGACGGACAAGGTCTACGAGCTGCCCGGCAACCGCGCCGCGGCGAAGATGCTGGCCAGCCGGCTGATCGAGGAAGGCTTCGACACGGCCTATTCCTACCAGCCCCTGCACCATCCGCTGGGCCATGCCTTCGCCAACGCGATCATGTACCTGGACTATCAGCGCGGCGGCTTCCCCTATCCGATCGTGCCGTTCGCCATCAACTGCTACGGCCGCAAGGTGGTGGCGCAGCGCGGCGGCCTGCCGGTGTTCGACCGCACGGTGGCGGAGGAGGACCTGGACCCGCCTGCACCGACGCCGCGGCGGCTGTTCGACCTGGGCGCGGCGACGGCGCGGATCCTGGCGGAGAGCCCCTATCGGGTGGCGCTGCTGTCCTCGTCGGGCTGGTCTCATGCCTTCCTGACGGCGAAGACGCATTTCCTCTATCCCGACACCCCGGCCGACCGGGACCTCTACGACAAGCTCTGCGCCGGCGACTACCAGGCCTGGCGCGGCTATTCCGGCACCGCGATCGAGGAAAGCGGCCAGCAGGAGGTGCTGAACTGGATGTGCCTTGCCGGCGCGCTCAGCGCGCTGGACCGCCGGCCGGCGGAAACCGGCTTCCTGGACACCTGGATCTTCAATTCCAGCAAGGTCTTCCTGATCGCGCCGCCGGCCTGAGACCGGCGGCGCTATGCCGGGTCGATCGTCAGCCGCGTGTCGCCGAACCAGATCGACCCCGGGCCGGAGATGGCGCCCGACAGCACCAGGCGGAGCCAGGTCTCGAACACCGGCGCCGCATCGTCGACGGTCACGGTGAAGGCGAATTCCTGCCAGTCCGGGCCCAGTTCCCGCACCGGCACGCCGGGTACCTGAACCCCGTCATAGCCGTACAGCGCAGCAGTCGACAGCCGCAGCGCCGGCTCGGCCCGCAGGAAGGTGCTGACCCGCACCGTCTTGCCGCGCAGGTCGTCCAGCCGGGCGACGGTGTGGCCGATGCGCCAGTCGATGCCGTCGACCGGCGGCAGCGGCGGCCGCAGGATATCCAGGCGGCAGGTGGCGGCGCCGTCCGGGCTCTGCAGCCCCGCATCCCGGTGCACCCGTATATCGGGTTCCCGTCCCTCGACGATGGAGAACGAGACCTCCCACCGTTCGTCGCCATAGCCGTTGCCGAAGCGGTCGACGACCCGGAACGGGCAGGATGCCGCCAGGTCGGTCGGGCCGGCATGGCGCGGCGGCACGGTGAAGAGGTTCAGCACCACGGCCGCCGCCAGGATCGCCAGCGCCGCGGCCGCCAGGGGGAGGAGCAGGCGCTTCATTGCGGTGGCACCGGCGCCTTGCGCGCAAGCGTCGCGCGGATCCGGCCGACGGCGTCCGGATGCGCCGCCTTCCAGGCGTCCAGGCCGGCCCGCCACTCCGCCATGCGCGCCGCAAAGTTCTCTTCCGTCAGCCAGATGCCAAAGCTCTCCGGGATCGCAGGATTCTCCCTGCCCGCCAGGCGGTCGGCGATATAGCCGCCGACCAGCGGCTTGAAATGATTGACGTCGGTCCAGAAGGTCATGCCGTCCGACAGGGGCTCCGCGGTGACCGGATTGAACAGGGTCATGTCCAGCACCGGGAAGCCGGCCTCCAGAAGCTCGCGCTTGGCCTGCACGAAGGAGGCGAAATTGCCGGTCTCGTCGTAATAGGCCAGGTCGTTCGGCAGGTAGGGCAGGACGGCGAAGATGCAGTCGATGCGGTAGCGGTCGCAGATCGAACGCAGGTCGGCCAGGATCTTCGCCTGCACCGGCCCGGACCGGAAGACATGGAACGGCGTCACGACATTGGCATAGAAGTTCTCGATGTCCTGCAGCATCGAGGCCGGCGACATCACCATCATCCCGTCCGGACGGATCCAGTAGTAGTGCCCGGTATAGTTCCGGTTCTGCAGCACGGTGCGGACCGACGCCGCCAGCGCGTCGGTCGACAGGAAGGCCGTGGCCAGATCGTGCAGCAGGTCCGCGTTGGATACCGGCACCCCGTGCGGCCCCTTCGGCAGGTGGTAGTGCACGAAGTTGAACTCGAAGACGATGGTCCGCACCGACGGCAGGTAGGGCAGGATCGTCTGCAGCAGCGCCGTGCTTTCGTCCAGGCTGGAGAAGTTCAGGCCCAGATTGTAGACCGGCGCCAGGCCGGTGCCGTCGAAGCCCGCTGCCGCGAAGCCCTGCCGCACCCGCGAAGTGCCCAGCAGCAGGGTGCTCGGCTGGCGCTCGATCGCCTCGATCGGCTTGATCATCCGGTCCAGCTGGCGCCGCTCCATGCGGCGCGCATTCAGCGAGCCCAGATCCGGGTCGAGCGGCGACAGGCCGTAGGGGTCGATGCCGGCGGTGACCGCCAGCACGCCGCCGAACAGCACCAGGAGCCCGCCGAAAAACGCGGCCAGGAAACGCCGGGCGGGTCCACGCGTCGCCATCGGGTCCGGCCCGTCAGAACTGGAAGTAGAGGAAGGGGGAGACCCGCGGCAGCTGCAGGATCGCCACCGCCATCAGGACGGCGAGGGACAGCCCCCAGACCGGAGTGAGCCGGAACGCCGCGAAGCGTTCCGGTGCTGCGCCCGGCGGCCAGAGGCAGGGCCGGTAGCGCTGGAAGATCTCCGCCGTGTTGGGCAGGAAGAGGCAGATCACCAGGCAAATGACCAGCACCGGCAGCGCCATGTCGTAGCCGATGTCGCGGTTGAAGCGGGTCACCGGATGGACCGATTTCGACAGGGCGGTGGCCAGCACCTCGTAGAGGCCGGCCATGCCGTTGCGGAAGTTCATGACCAGATCGGTCAGGGTGGTGTGCGCCGGCCCGTGCAGGCCGAAGATGCCGTTCCGGAAGGTCATGCCCTGCCCCGCCGCGGCCTCCGCCACCGGCGCCTGCAGCCCGTACATGGACCGCAGCATGCTGACCGCCGTGCCAATGTCGGGTGCCCGGAACGGCACCCAGGCGGAAACCACGGCAACGAAGGTCAGGGCCCAGGCGGCGACGCCGTACCACAGCCGGCCGGCCAGCCCCTGCAGCCCGGCGATCCGCAACACCCCGTGCCAGCCATGGTTGATGACGATGTAGCTGCCGTGCAGCACGCCCCACAGCACGAAGGTCCAGCCCGCGCCGTGCCACAGGCCGCCCAGCGCCATCACCATCAGGATGTTGCCGTAGCGCCGCGACGGACCGAACCGGTTGCCGCCCAGCGGGATGTAGACATAGTCGCGCAGGAAGCGGGACAGGGTGATGTGCCAGCGCCGCCAGAACTCGACGATGCTGCGCGACTTGTAGGGCGAGTTGAAGTTGAGCGGCAGGACGATACCGAACATGCGCGCCAGCCCGATCGCCATGTCGGAATAGGCGGAGAAATCGAAATAGAGCTGGAACGAATAGGCCAGGGTGCCGATCCAGGCTTCCGTCGCCGTCAGCAGCTGGCCCGCGGCGGCCTGCTCGAAGGCGGGGTCCGCCCAGACCGCGACGCCGTCGGCGATGAAGGTCTTCTTGAACAGCCCGACGGCGAAAATGCCGAGCCCGATGGCGAGGTTCATGAGCCGCCGGTCCGGCCGGTCGCGGTCGAACTGCGGCATCATCTCCGCGTGGTGGACGATCGGCCCGGCGATCAGTTGCGGGAAGAAGGCAATGAACAGCATGTGCTTGACGACGGAATAGCCGTCCACATGCCGCCGGTAGGAATCCACCACATAGGCGATCTGCTGGAAGGTGTAGAAGGAGATGCCGATCGGCAGCGCCGCCTTGTACAGGGTGAAGTCCTGCGCCGCGCCGTCCGAGAAGGCGTGCAGGAAGAAGTTCTCGTATTTGAAATAGCCCAGGATCGCGAGGTTGAAGACCACCCCGAAGGCGGCGGTGTAGAGCCGGAACGGTCCGAGCCGCCGGTAGGACAGGCCATAGATGCATAGGGCGTTGACGGCGAACGAGAACAGGAAGATCGCCAGGAATTCCAGGCTGGACCAGCCGTAGAAGACCAGCGAGGCGAGCGCCAGGAAGGTGATTGCGTGATGGCTGCCGAAGCGGCGCTGGATGAAGGACCAGGCCAGATAGGTGACGGGCAGGAAGGCAAGCAGGAAGACGTAGGAATTGAACAGCATTGCCCGAAGAGTCCCCGAACGGCGCCGGCACGGTCAGATCCGGTGGGCCACCGCCATCGAAGCCCTCATGCCGTCCGCGCCTCCCTGCGGGGCCGGTGCGATTGCTGCAGCCTTTTTTGCGTTTGACAATTGATCGCAAGCGCAAGGAAAAGTAAAGACCCTGCCGGTCTCCGGCCGGTGTGCCGCCGCGGTCAGCCCGCGTCGAAGCGGGTGGTGGGCAGCTCCGCGGCGCGCGCCGCGAGCACCTCCTCCAGTGCCGCCATCGTCAGCAGGCCGCCCTGGGTATCCAGCTCGGAGACGACGGCGGCCGCGTTCGCCGCCGCGGCCTGCAGGGCCGCGGCAACAGGACGTCCCTGCGCCAGGAAGGCGGAGAGAGTGGCGATGAAGGCGTCGCCCGCGCCCGCCGTGCCGACCACCTGCGACCGCAGCGCCGGGCAGTGGTGCAGGCCATCCGCATCGGCGAGATAGGCGCCCTCCACCCCGTCGGTGACCAGCACCCTGCCCGCGCCCCGGCGCCGCAGGCGCGACACGAAGTCGGCCAGCCCCATGTCGAAACCGCCGAAGGAAAGGCCCATGCGCAGCAGACGCGGCGCGGCCTCCCCCCAGCGTTCGGGTACCGGATCCTCCTCGTCCTGTGCCGACAGCGCCGGCACCAGCGCCTCCGCCTCGACCCGGTTGATCGCCAGCAGGTCGACCTGGCCCAGACAGTCCAGGAAGGTGCCGGTGCGCGAGGTGAGCTGCCGGATCCCCGGATTGACCGCGACGAAGGCGCCGGCATCGCGCGCGCCCGCGGTCAAAGCCGGAAAGCAGTCGGCGGAGCGGTTCGACAGGTTGGTGATGTAGACCAGGTCGCGGTCGGCAAACATCTCCGTCTGGATCTCCGCCGGCCGCAGCAGGGTGTTGGTGCCGCGCTGCGTGAAGATGGTCGCGTTGCGGTCATGGGAGGAGACCATCACGGCGGTGCCGGTCGGCAGTTCCTCCGCCCGCAGGACATGGCGGTCGTCCACCCCTTCCACCGCCAGCCGGTCGAGGATCCGGTCGCCGTTGCGGTCGCGGCCGATCTTCACCAGCACCCCGGCTTCCAGGCCCAGCCGGGTCATCGCGACGGCGGCGTTCACCGCCCCGCCGCCGACATGCTGGGTGATGCTCTCCGCCTCGATCTTCTTGCCCTGTTCCAGCAGCAGGAAGGAGGAGGTGGCGTTGTGCATGGTCATCCGCTCCACGTCGCGGTTGGCGACGAGGACGATGATGTCGGCCATGGCCGAACCGACGCAGAGCGCGCGGGTCGTCGTGCCGGATGGGTCTGCAGCGGCGGTCGGCATGGCCCGGAGCATAGTGCCCCGGCGGCGCCAGGGCGAGGCCGCCGGGGCTTAGCGCGGCCGGTCGCCCGCCAGGGTGATGCGCAGCGCGGTTCGGCGGTGGCCGTGATAGTCGTTCACCGGATAGTGCAGGACGGCACGATTGTCCCAAAAGGCCAGCGATCCCGGGCGCCAGGACAGCCGGCAGGTGAATTCCGGCGCGACCTGGTGGCGGAACAGATAGTCCAGCAGGGGCGCGCTCTCCGCCTCCGTCATCTCCGCGAAGCGGCGGGTATGGGCGATGTTGACATAGAGCGCGCGGCGGCCGGTCTCCGGGTGGGTGCGGACGACCGGATGGGTCGCGACGAATTCGGCCCTGGCATCGCGGCCGGCCTCGGCGATGCGGTCGGCACGGGTCGCGGCCACTGCGGCCTTGGCCGAGCTGTGTTCCGCATGCAGGCCACCGAGCATCCGGCGCAGGCCCGGGGACAGGGTGTCGTAGGCCAGGTACTGGTTGGCGAACAGGGTGTCGCCGCCCTGTGGCGGCACCTCCTCGGCCAGCAGCATCGTGCCCATCGGCGGGCACTCCAGATAGGCCGTATCGGTATGCCAGATGCCGCCGAAATTCACCCGCTCATGTTCCAGCTTCGCGACCCGGATGATCTTCGGGTGACCGTCGATGCCGTGCAGGAAGGGATAGTCGGCGGGTGTGCCGAAGGCCGTTGCGACCGCCATGAAGCGGTCCGGCGTGAGGCGCTGTTCCCGGAACACGATCACCAGATGCTCCAGCAGCGCCCGACGCAGCGCCGCCACCGTCGCGGGGGCGAGGTCGCGGGACAGGTCGATGTCCCGGATCTCCGCACCCAGTGCCCCGGACAGGCGGCGCAGCGCCAGTCCATCCGCCTGCCTGTCCCGACCGTCCGGCATGACCAGACCCGTTCCTCCCCTCTGCATCTCCGGGCGCGAGTCTAGCTGAAAGCCGCCGTTGCGGCAGGCCCTGCGCGGCCGGCAGTCGCGGGGCGCCGGAAAGGCCGCTAGATTGCCAGCTCGAGTGGAGCCTGTCCGGAGAGAGCATGAGCGACGTCGAAAAGCCGGAGTTCGAGCCCATCAAGCCGAAGCGGGTGTTCGAGGAGATCTGCGACCGGATCCGCGAGCGCATCGCCGCGGGCACCCTGGGCCCGGGCGACAAGCTGCCGCCGGAACGCGAGCTGGCGGAGCAGTTCGGCGTCAGCCGCACCGCCGTGCGCGAGGCATTGCGCAGCCTGGAAATCTCCGGCCTGGTCGGGCTGCAGAAGGGCGCCAAGGGCGGCGCCACGATCCTGGACGGCAATCCGACCGTCACCCGCTCCCTGCAGGACATGATCAGCCTGGGCCGGATTTCCCTGAACGACCTGACCGAAGCCCGCATGCTGATCCAGGAGGACATCGTCCGGCTGGCCTGCGCAAGGGCGGAAGAGTCCGACTTCCAGGCCCTGGAGGCGGATATCGAGAAGGTTGCGGCGCTGAGCCGCACCGGCCATCTGCGCGACCGGTTGGACCACAGCATCGAGTTCTACCGGATCCTGGCGGAAAGCACGCAGAACCAGGTGATGATCATCGTGATCGACGCACTGACCCATATCCTGCGGCTGGTGGTCAGCCAGGTCGGTCCGGACCCGAAGCACGACCTGGTCGAACACAGGCGCCGCTTCCTGGCCCATCTGCGCGCCGGCGATGCGGACCTGGCGGCAGCGGAGATGAATGCCCACCTGACCAGCCTGCACGACCATCTCGTCCGCGCCCAGCAGAACACCTGGGCGGAACCGCCCGTGAAGCGCATCACCAAGGCGCGGTCCGCCGCGCTGCCGGCACCTGCTGCAGGCAAACGCGCCGGCCGGTCGAAACAGGCCGCCAGCAGGCCCTGATCGCCGGGAGCCGCGCGGCTCAGCGGCCGCGGCCCGCCGCCAACGCCCGGTCGGCCGCTTCCGCCGCCGCGATGCCGCTGAACCAGGCGCCATGCAGGTCGCCCATGAAACGGGTCGAGACCGCCTCGCCGGCGAAGAACAGGCGCTCCTCCACCGGCCTTGCCAGGTCGATGCGCGCATCCGCCCGGCCGGGCAGGGCCGCCGCCACATAGCCGCGGACGAACGGCGCCGCGTCCCAGTCGGCGACAAGCTGCGGCGGCGCGATCCGCGCCCGCAGCGCCGCGCCGAACAGGGCGGCCAGACGGTCGATGCAGTCCTCGGCCATCGCCGCCGCTCCCGCCGCGGCCAGGTCGCGCCCGAACCTGCCGCTGTACAGCGCGATCGCGACCGGCCGGCCGCCCGGCCGCAGCAGCAGCTCGACCGCCTCGTGCGCCGCACCGGCCGGCAGCACCAGGCAATGGTCGGGCGGGTCGAAGACCTGCCGCTCGAAGGCCAGCACGATCTTGTTGCAATGCCCCATCGGCAGGCCGGCAATGGCGTCCAGCTTCCAGGCCGGCAGCGGCGGGTCGAAGCGGATCGCCTCCGCCCGGAGCACCCCGGTCGACACGGTCAGGATTGCCGCGCGCGCCTCCACCGTGCCGGCCACGGTATCCGCGCGGAGGCCGGCGGGCGATCCCAGCCGCATGGCTGTCACGGCCGCACCGAGGCGCAGCGGCAGTCCCTCCGCAAGGCGGCCGATCAACGTGCCCAGCCCGGCGGTCACCGGCAGGTCGCCGCCCTCGCCGACATAGCGTGCATAGTCCAGGCTGGAGGCGGCATCCGGTGCGACCCCCCATTTGGCGATGAAGTCGCTTTCGAAGGAGGCCTGCATGGCATCCTCCCGCGGGGCGTCGAGGAGTTCGGAGACGGGCCTGTCTTCGCCCGCCTGCGCGGCGGCCATGATCCGGTCGCGGCACCGCGCATGGTATGCGCCACGCGCCTGCACCGCCCGATCGTCGAGCCAGCCACCGCCCGCAGCCGCATGGCGGAGCGGCTGGCCCACCGCCTCGTAGCGATGGCCAAGCCGGTCTGCCAGGCCGCGGAGCGGATTGTGCGCCGGCGCATGCAGCCAGTGGCAGCCCAGATCGACGGGCAGTCCGAACGTGGCGTGATCGGTGCGGGCCCGGCCGCCAGCCGCCGGCCCCGCCTCCAGCACAAGGCAGCTCCGGCCCAGGGCGGCCAGCCGGCGCGCGGCGGCGATGCCGGCCGCCCCGGCGCCGACGACAAGGATATCGATGGCCATCCACCCCGACCCGAATGCTCGGTTGCGGTTTGCGGATCGTAGCAGCGGCTGGCCGGCGCACACAGGCGGCAGGTCGACAGCCGTCGCTAGTTGAAGTCCTGCGGCTCGCGGTTGCGAACCAGCTGCGACAGCGCCACGGCGACGACCAGGGCGCCGCCGTAGAACAGGTTCTGCACGAAGGTCTGGATGCCCAGGATGGTCAGGCCGGTGATGCCGACGATCAGGAAATAGACCGCCACCAGCGAGCCCCAGGGATTGAAGCGGCCCGGATAGACCGCGGTCGCGCCAAGGAAGGCGGCGGCGAAGGCCGGCAGCAGGTAGGTCAGCCCCGACAGCGGGTCGGCAGCGCCGATGGTGCCGGCATAGAGCATGCCGCCGCAGGCGGCCAGGAAGCCGGAGACGATCAGGGCGCCGAAGCGCACCCGCTCCACCCTTATGCCGGACAGGCGCGCGACCTCTCGGCCCCGGCCCACGAACAGCAGGCGGCGGCCCGGGGTCGTGTACTCGAACACGTACCAGAGCAGGATGCATAGGCCGAGGGCGTAGTAGAAGGCGAGCGGGATCCCGAACAGGCGGGTGATGATGACATACTCGGTCAGGCCGTCCGACAGGCCGCTGATCGTCATCGAGCCGGAGATCCACAGCACCACGCCCTGCAGGAAGGTGCCGGTCCCCAATGTCACGATCAGGGAGTGGATGCGGAAATACAGGATGAAGGCGGCATTGACGATGCCGGTGGCGACACCGGTGCCGGCCGCGACCAGCATCGCCGCCCAGAGCGGCCAGCCGTCCTGCGCGTTCAGCACCGCCAGGGTCATCGCCGACAGGGTCGCCACCGAGGCGACGGAAAGGTCGAAATCGCCGGCGGTCAGCGGGATGATCAAGGCCAGGGTCAGCACCACCAGCACCGCCTGCGAGCCCAGCATGGTGGAGATGTTGCCCCAGGACAGGAAGGCCGCCGGCTTCAGGGCGCCGAAGATGGCGACCAGCACCAGCAGGGCCACGACCAGCGCATAGGCTTCCGCGATGCGCAGCCAGTTGACCTGCCTGCGCCCGCCGCCCGTGCCTTCCGCCGTCTGCCGCGTCTCACTCATGGCCGCGCCGCCTCCCCTCCCTGGATGCCGGAGCCGGGGCCACCGCCCAGGCTGCGCAGGCATTGTTCCGTGATGATCTCCTTGGTGACCTGCGCACCCGTCAGTTCCTGCACCACCCGGCCGCGGGCGAAGACCAGAACCCGGTCGCAGATCTGCGCCAGCTGCTCGGCATCGGTGCTGGCCACCACCACCGAGGTCCCGGCGGCGGCGGCCTCGTCCAGGGCCTGGAACAGCCGCTGCCGGGCGCCCACGTCGACACCCTGGGTGGGTTCGTCGAGCAGCAGCAGGTCCGGCTGCGTCTGCAGCCATTTCGCCATCAGCACCTTCTGCTGGTTGCCGCCGCTCAGCGCACTGAGCAGATAATCCGGCCGGTTGGGCCGCACGTCGTAGCGGCTGCCGAGGTCGGCCGCCCGGTCGCGGATGCCGCCCCAGTCCAGCCCGAGACTGCCGAGGAAATCCCCAAGCACCGGCAAGGTGACATTGTCGGCCACCGACAGGGAGCCGATCCCCGCGGCGTGCAGCCTGTCCGAGGGCAGCAGCGCCATGCCGGCGGAGATCGCCTCCGGCGGCGCCATCCGGCGCAGGTCGAAGCTTCCCTTCGGCAGCTCGACCCGGCCGCCGCGCGCGGGGCGGGCGCCGTACAGCAGATAGGGCAGCGCGTCGAAGCCGGAGCCCAGCAGGCCGGTCAGGCCCACCGTCTCGCCGCGGTGCAGGTCGAGGGAGATGTCCTGCAGCGGGCCGCCGCTCAGGCCCTGGATGCGCACGGCCAGCGGCTCGCCGGCAGCATCGTGGGGCCGGGCATGGAACAGCTCTACCCGGCGGCCGATGATCATCTCGACGAAGGCGTCGGCATCGGAGTCCGCGGTGACCAGGGTGCCGGCCAGCCGCCCGTCGCGGAGCACCGTGGCGCGGTCGGTGATCTCCATAATCTCGTCGACGTCGTGCGAGACGAAGATCACCGAGGCGCCTTCGCGCACCACATCGCGCACCAGGGAGAAAAGCTGGTCGACACCGGAGGCCGGCAGGAACGGCGTCGGTTCATCCAGGATCAGGATGCCGCGGCCCTGGCCGCCCCTGTCGACATGGTGCACATCCTCGAAGGCCCGCACGATCGCGACCAGCGCCCGCTCCACCTGGGAGAGGTCGGCGAGCCGGGCCTGCGGATCGATGTCGAGCCCGAAGCGCGCAAAGGTGTCCCGCGCCAGCGCGCGCTCCCGCGCCCAGTCGATGCGCCAGCTGGTCTCGGTTGCGAAGCGCGACAGGCGCAGATTTTCCAGCACCGTCAGCGAGGGCAGCATCGCCAGGTGCTGGTGGACGAAGGCGAGCCCGAGCCGGCGTGCCTCCCCGGGCGGGATCGGCAGCGGCACCTCACTGCCGTGCAGCAGCAGCCGTCCCCCCGGCTCCGGCTCGTGGAAGCCGGCCAGGACCTTGATCAGGGTCGACTTGCCGGAGCCGTTCTGCCCCAGCAGGCCATGCACTTCTCCGGCAGCGATGTCGAGGTTGACGCCATCCAGGGCAAGCGCCCCGCCGAAGCGCTTGCTCAACCCCCGCACGGACAGGGCGGCCCCGGCATCCGCCGGGGCCGCGCCATCGGTTCGGAGGGCGGGCGCCGCCGCCCGGTCAGCCGGCGACGCCCCCCGGCTCACTCGACGCCCCAGAGCTTCCGGTAGCCGCCGACATGCATGTCGCCATAGCCACGGTCGTAGTCCGCCGGCGTGCCGGCATCCTTCGCGTTCGCCTCTGTGAACAGGTAGAACGGCACGTACAGCTGGTCGGACGCCTCCATGCCGCACATCCGCCGCATCTCGTTGTCCAGGATGCCGCGGGCGATCCAGCCCAGGCTCTCGCCGACATCCATCTCCACCTCGCCCTTCTGGATCGCATCGATCACGAACGGGGTGCCGTTGAAGGTCGCAATCTTCACCTGGCCGGTCTTGCCGGTGATCTTGATCGCCGGAATGACGAACTGGGACATGCTGTCATAGATCGGCAGGATGTAGTTCACGGTCGGATCGGAGATCAGCCCCGACTGCACGCTGGACTGGATCTTCGTCGACCATTCCGGCACCGGCGCATTGACGTAGGTGTACTTGCAGTCGGCGCAGTTGGCATCGAGGGTCTTCTTGATGCCTTCGACGAACGGCGCGGTCGGCACGATCTCGTCGGAGCCGATGATGATCGCATTCACCTTGCCGCCGGTCTGGGCGATCGCCCAGTTGGCCATGATCTCGCCCGCCTTGTGGAAGGGAATGCGGGAAGTGCCGTCGAGGCTCGGATCGGGATCCTGGGTCGTGTCGTAGAAATGCGAGGTGAAGACCTTCAGCCCCGCCGCCTTCGCCGCCTTGATCTGCGGCCCCAGCACCGCCGGGTTGACGCCGCCCAGCAGGTCGATGGCATCGAAGCCGTTGTTGATGGCGTAGTCGAAGCCCTGCACCCACTGGGTCGGCCGGGCCTGGTTCTCCCATTCGACGACTTCCAGACCGACCTCCTTGCCGGCCGAGGTCATCGCCGTGGCGATGTTCTTGGTGAACGGATTGGCGCTGGAGACCGGGATCACCAGAAGCTTCTTGCCGCCGACGCAGGCCTTCGCGTCGAACGGCGGGTTCGGCGGAGCGAACTTCTCCGGCAGGCTGGAATGCGCTTCAACCATCGCCTTGGCATCGGCAAGGCCGTCGGCCTTTGCTCCAGTGGTGGTGAACGCGAAGGCCGACAGGGCCGCCGCGCAGGCAAGGACGCGAACAGGTACGCTTCGGGTCGACATGTTCTTCTCCTCCATCTTTCGCCCGGCGATGCGCCGGGCTGCCGCACTCGATTCGGTTACAGCCTCAGTCACTCCTGCCCTGTCGCCGGCGCCACCGGCGCACGACGGAGGTGCCAGTCGGTGCGCGCCTGCCAGAAGGCACCGGCGCGCAGCAGTGCCGCCTCGTTCCACCAGGCGCCTTCCAGCAGCATGCCGATCGGCAGCCCGCCCGCAGTGAACCCGCAGGGCAGGCTCAGCCCCGGCGTGCCGGCCAGGCCGCCGCCATAGGTGAAGCGGGTGGCGTGACGGGTCGCCTCTTCCAGATGGCTCTCTTCCGCGATCGGCGGGGCCGGAAACGGCGAGGTCGGAAACAGCAGCATGTCGACGCCGGCGAAGATCCGCTTCAGGCTGCGGCGCCAGGCCTCCCGGAAACGCATGCCGCGCGCATAGTCGGTGCCGCTGACGGCGCGCCCCTTGATCATCCGCTCGAAGACCGGATCGGAGATCTGCGCCCGGCGCTGGTCCAGCGCCTCCGCATGCAGGGCGCAGGCATCCGACAGGATGATCGCGGTGGCATGGGCATGCGCCACCTCCGCATCGGGCACGGTGACCGGCACCAGTTCCGCGCCGCCGGCGGCGAAGGCATCGGCGGCGGCACGCACCGCATTCGCCACTTCCGGATCGACATCGTCGAAATAGAAGTTGCGCGGCAGGCCGATCCGCAGGCCCGCCACGTCCGGCCGCGGCAGCAGCAGGTCGGGCTCCAGCGGGTGGTCCTGCGACAGCGGGTCGCCATCGTCATAGCCGGCCAGCACGCAGAGGATGCGGGCCAGGTCGCCCACCTCCCGCGCCATCGGGCCGATCGTGTCGAAGGTGACGCTGACCGGCAGGCAGCCGCGATTGGAGACCCGGCCATGGGTCGGCCGCAGGCCGGCAATGCCGCAGAAGCCGGCGGGCACCCGGATCGAGCCGCCGGTATCGGTGCCCAGCGCCGCGTCGCAGAAGTCGAGTGCCACGGCTGCGGCGGACCCGCCGCTGGAGCCGCCGGCGATGCGATCCGGGTCCCATGGATTGCGCACCTGGCCGGCGACCGCGTCGGTGGAGCGGACACCGAAGGCCAGCTCCATCATCGCCGCCTTGCCCAGGATCACCGCGCCGGCGCGGCGCAGACGCTCCACCACGGGCGCATCGGCATTCGGCACATGGTTGGCAAAAAGCTGCGAGCCGCAGGCGGTGCGCAGGCCGGCGGTGTCGATATTGTCCTTGACCGCCAGGGTCATGCCCCGCAGCAGGCCGCCGGGCTGTCCGGCCGGGGCGTCGCGCGCGCCATCCGCATCGACCAGGGCCATCGCGCAATAGGCCGGGTTCAGTGCCGCGATCCGGTCCAGCCGCTCCTGCAGCATCTCAGCCCTCCGCCTGTTCCATCAGCGCCTGCAGGAGATGGCCTGTCAGGATCATCTCCGGGATCTTGGCGCCGAAGAAGGCGCAGACCCGGAGAACATGGTCCGCCTGAGACGGCTCCGCGGCGGCGACGCTGCGGCTGCCGATCACCTCGGCCCGTTCCCGCAGGTCCTTCTCGACCGCACGGCGGATCGACCGGGACAGCGCCTCTACGGTGCCATCGGCATAGAGCGGCTCAAGCTGCGCGGCCGCGACGGCCAGCAGGGGCGGCCAATGGGCGAGGCAGCGCCACAGGGTCGGCGCGGCGGCGAAGGCCTCCCGGCGGCCGCGGGTGGACAGCCATGCGATCAGATCGGCCTGCGCCGCCGGCAGGGCGTCGAAATCCAGCGGCGGCCGATGCGGAATGCCGGGATGCGGCAGTCGCTCCCCCGCCAGGGACGGATCGGCGCCGTCGATCATCCGGCCGTCTCGCAGCGCCTGCTCCAGCAACAGGACCACCGTCAGGTTGAAGGGATTGGCGGCATTGAAGCCGGCGACGACGGCGCGCGCCTCCGCCACGTCCTGCGCCGACAGGCCGAGCAGCGTCCAGCCCGGCGCCGGCAGCCGGGCGAAGGCCCGGCCCGGCGGCGGCACCGCGGCGCGGGCCGCCGCTGCCACCACGCCGCTGCGGAAGGCAGGGCGCAGCACATGCCAGGCCCAGCAGAGCGCCGCCGGGTCGGTGGCCAGCACGCGGTAGAACAGCGGCACCAGCTCGTATCCGCCGATCGCCCGCAACTCCCCGTAGATCCGCAGGGTGTCGCCGCTGGCCTCGACCTCGGCCACCTCCGGCATCCGCCCCGCGGCCGGACGCGCCGCATCAGACCCGCCCGGGCCGGGCGGGGCGTGATGCGGTCGCGGCCGGCCCGGGGCGGGGATCATGCGGAGAAGCTCTCCCCGTGCTTGAGCCACCAGTTGGCGATGTCGATGCGCCGGCAGAACCAGACCCGGTCATGGCCCAGCGCATGCTCGATGAACTCGCGCAGGGCATGGATCCGGCTCGCCTGCCCGATCAGCCGCGGATGCAGGCCGATCGACATCATCCGGGGATGGGTCTCGCCCTCCGCATAGAGCTGGTCGAAGCCGCGCTTCAGGTTGTCGGCGAAGTCCGACGGCGAGCCATAGGCCGGCAAGGCACCGAACTTGCCGTCGTTGTAGGTCATCGAGTAGGGCACCACGAGATGCCGCTTGCCGTTCACGTCGACATGGTAGGGCAGGTCGTCGTTATAGGCGTCGGAATCGTAGACGAAGCCGCCTTCCTCGACGATCAGTTCGCGGGTGTTCACAGAGGGCCCGTAGCGGCAGTACCAGCCCTGGGGCCGCTGCCCGGTGGTCTCCCGGATCGACTCGATCGCCCACTGGATATGCTCGCGCTCCTCCTCGCGGCTGAGCTTCCAGACCTCCTCCCAGCGCCAGCCATGGCTGCAGGGCTCATGCCCGGCCTCGGCGATCCAGGCGCCGACCTCCGGGTTCAGTTCCAGCGCGGCGGCGCAGGCATAGAAGGTGACCGGCAGGCGGAATTCGGTGAGCAGGCGCTCCAGCCGCCAGATGCCGGCCCGGCTGCCATATTCGAAGACCGATTCCACGCAGAGGTCGCGGTACTGCGGATCCATGTCGTAGATCAGCTCCGCCAGCCCGTCGTTGCGGCCGTCGCCGCCGGGATGGCTGAATTCCGAGCCTTCCTCGTAGTTGATCACCAGGCTGACCGCGATCCGGGCATCGCCCGGCCAGCGCACCCGGGGCACATGCCGGCCATAGCCCGGCATGTCGCGCCGCGGTCCCGGCACGTCGCCGAATGCGAACGGTTTCCTGGCCATCTTCCCTGCCCTCCTGCTGCCTGTCCTGACGTCGCGAGTGCCGTCTTCCTGTCAGATCACCCCGCGCGCGCGCAGCGCGGCGATCCGATCCGGGTCGAGGTTCAAGAGCCCGCCCAGGATCTCCTCTGTATGGGCGCCGAGTTCGGGGCCCAGGCTGTCGATCCCGCCCGGCGTGCCGCTCAGCCGCGGCATCACCTCGGGCACCGCGACCTCGCCCAGCAGGTCGTGGGCCACCCGGGCGATATTGCCGCGGGCGGCGTATTGCGGGTCCTCGAAGATCTCCGCGATCGACAGCAGCGGCCCGCAGGGCACCTGGCCACGGTCGCACATCTCCATCAGCTGGTCGCGATCGTATTTCTGCGTCCAGGCGGCGACATGCGCGTCCACTGTCGCGCGCTCCGCCTCGCGCTTCTCGATCGTGCCCCAGCGGCCGTCGCCGCCCAGCTCCGGCTCTTCCATCAGGTCGGCCAGGCGCTGGAAGATCTTGTCGTTGGTGCAGGCGATCGCGATCCATTTTCCGTCGCGGGTGGGATAGTGGCTGTGCGGCACGACATTGACCGTGCCCGGCCCCATCCGCTCCCGCACATAGCCGCGATAGGCATAGGCCGGTGCCAGTTCGTCCAGGATCCGGAACACCGATTCATAGAGGCCGATATCGACATACTGGCCCTGGCCGGTGCGCTCCGCCACCCGCAGTGCCATCAGCGCGCCGACCGCGCCGTAGATGCCGGACAGATAGTCCGGCAGGGTGGCGCTGCCGGGGGTCACCGGCGGCCGGTCGGGATAGCCGGCCAGGTAGGAGATGCCGCCGAAGGCGTTGGCGATGCGGCCGAAGCCCGGCCGGCCGCGATAGGGCCCGGTCTGGCCGTAGGCGGAGATCCGCACCATCACCAGCGCCGGGTTCACCGCCTGCAGCACGTCCCAGCCCAGCCCCCAGCCCTCCAGGGTGCCGGGCTGGAAGTTCTCCACCAGGACATGGGACTGCGCGACCAGGTCCTTCAGGATCGCCGCGCCCTCTTCGGTGCGCAGGTCCAGGGTCAGCGACTTCTTGTTCCGGCTCTCCGACAGCCAGGGCAGGGTCATCCCCGCCTCCGTCGGCGTGCCGAACTTGCGCAGGGGACAGCCGGTCTTCGGCAACTCGACCTTGATCACCTCGGCGCCGAACTCGCCCAGCAGGGTCGCCGCCGTCGGGCCCGCGATGAAGGTGGCGCAGTCCAGGACGCGCACGCCGCTCATCGGCCGGCCGGTTTCGCCGCCGCTCATCCCGTCACCCTCTTCCCGTGCCTCTGACTCACGCGCCTGCTCCCTCTGCCGTTGCCGCCCGGGCGTCCAGCTCTTCGGCCAGGGCGATGATGGCTTTCGCCTTCAGCACGATCGGATAGTCGATGAAGACCCCGCCGACGGTGATCGCGGCGGCGCCGCGCGCCTCGGCGGCGGCGAAATCCGACACCACCTCGCGGGCGAAGGCGACCTCGTCAGGGTCCGGGGCGAAGATCCGGTTCGCGACCGGCACCTGGGCCGGATGGATGCAGACCTTGCCGCCGTGGCCCAGATCCCGCGCCACCCGGCAATCCTCCTCCAGCGCATCCAGGTCACGCACCGCCAGGTGCGGCCCGTCGATCGGCCGCGGCAGGCCGGCGGCGCGGGCGTCGTAGACCAGCTTCGCCCGGCCATAGGCGATCGCCGCCGACAGGTCGCCGCGGATCGTCGGGATGCCGATATCCTTGCCCAGGTCGCCGGAGCCGAAGCCGATCGACGCCAGCCGCCCGCCGGCGGCACAGATATCCGCCGAAACGGCAATGCCGGCGCAGGTCTCCACCAGGGCGATGATGCCGATGCCGCCGGGTGCCAGCCCGGCTTCCGCCTCCGCCACGTCCAGCACCTGCGACGCACGGGCCAGGTCGCGCGGGCTCTCCACCTTCGGCAGCACGACGAGGTCGAGGTCGGCGCAGGCGATGCTGCGCAGGTCCTCAACCGTCAGCCCGGTGTCGTAGGCATTCACCCGCACGCAGGCCAGCGGCCCGCCGCCGCGGCTGCGGCGTTCCGAACGCAGGGCGGCCAGCGCCTCGCGCGCAGCCCCGCGGGCGGCGACCTTCTGGTCGTCGGCGACCGCATCCTCAAGGTCCAGCACCACCGCATCGGCACCGCTGGCGCCGAGCTTGCCGGTCTTGCGCGGCTCGTTGGCGGGCGCAAAGAGCAGGCTGCGGATGATCGGCGCCCTCATCCCTTGCTCATTCCCCGCCTTCCGGCAGCATCACCATGCGGCCGAAGAAGTTGCGGCTCTCCATCACCTCCTGCGCGGCGCCGGCCTCGGCCAGGTCGAAGGTCTTGAAGATCACCGGCTTCAGCTTGCCCTGCGCCACCAGGTCCAGGACCGTGGAGACGATCGCCCGGGTGGAGCGGCCGCAGCCATGCATCGAGATGTGCTTGCGGAAGAACTCGATCATGTCGATCTCCACCTGCTCGCCGGCATGGGCGCCGACGGTGACGATGCGGCCGCCATCGGCGGTGGCGGCGACGCAGTCCAGCAGGCGGTCGCCGCCGACCATGTCGAAGGCGATGTCGACACCCAGTCCGCCGGTCAGGCCGTAGACCGCCTCGCCGATATTGGTGGTGGAATAGTTCAGCACCTCGTCGGCACCCAGTGCCCGGGCGGCGGCGAACTTCTCGTCGGAACCGGTGGTGGCGATGACATGGGCGCCGGCCAGCTTGGCGACCTGGATGCCGGCCGAGCCGACCCCGGAGCCGGCGGCATTGACCAGCACCGTCTCCCCCACCTGCAGGCGGCCGACATCGATCAATGCCTCCCATGCGGTGGCGAAGGGCACCTGGGCGGCGACCGCCTCGGTGAAGCCGAGCCCGTCGGGCAGCCGCACGACATTGTTCTCGCGCACCTTGGTGAATTCGGCATAGGTGCCCCAGGTGGTGACACCCAGGACCTCGCCCTTCAGGCAGATATTCTCCCGCCCCCGCAGGCAGTTGCGGCAGGTGCCGCAGCTCAGCAGGAAGTGCGGCGCCACCCGGTCGCCGGGCTTGAACGCGGTCACGCCGGGGCCGACCGCCGCCACCGTGCCGGCGCTGTCGACCCCCATCACGTGCGGAAAGGACTGCGCCACGCCGAAGATGCCACGGCGGACATCGGTGTCGCAGTGGTTCACCCCGGTGGCATGATTGCGGATCAGGATCTCGCCATAGCCGGGCTCCGGGGTCGGCGTCTCCTCGTAGCGCAGTTCGTCGAACCCGCCATAGCCCTTGAGGACGATCGCCTTCATGCCGTCAAGCCTCCCCTTCCGCGGCCGGATGCAGCCGCCGCCTGCCCCGCCGGATGCGGGCCCGCGGCGCCGGGGCCGGGGACATGTCCGCCATTGGCCACCCGCGGGAGCTGTCCTATGATCGTAGGCACCGCCCGGCGGGCTTTCCATGTCCGCAGCCATAAGTACGTACTTATCCTTGCACTCGGCCAGCAGTGTGTAAAGCTGTGTGGCGGACCAGAGCGGTGCATGGAGGATCCGACCGGAATGCCCTGTCGGAAATGTGCGGACTTATGCATGCCGGCGGCGCGACCCTTCCCTGCCGGGCCAAGGCGGCGGTGACAGCCCGGCCCGCAGACGGGGGCCGGGCGGCCGCAGCAACCGGCGGCGACCCCGCCGATGCGCCGCCGCTCGCGCCCGCCACGGGGGAGCCGCCCCTCTACCTGAAGGTCGCCCATCGCATGCTGGAGCAGATCCAGCGCGGCGACTATCCGGTCGGCACCCTGCTGCCGACCGAGGTGGAACTGGCGGCGATCTACGGCGTCAGCCGCCAGACCGTCCGCCAGGCCATCGCCCAGCTGCGCCAGAAGGGGCTGGTCTCCGCCCGCAAGGGGGTGGGCACGCGGGTGGATTCGATCCGCGCGGCCCGCCGCTTCAACTATTCCGTCCAGTCGGTGGAGGAGCTGTTCAGCCTTGCCGCCGACACCGAGATGCAGGTGAAGAGCCGCACGCCCTTCACCGCGCGCGGCCGCAGCGCCGCCCTGCTGGGCTGCCGCAGCGGCCATCGCTGGCTGCACCTGGGCTGCCTGCGGGTGATCGCGGGCGAGACCCGGCCGCTGGCCTGGACCGACATCTATGTCGACGGCCGCCTGGCGCCGATCCTGAAAGGCCGGACCCGCTTCCGCTCCGCGCTGTTCGCGCTGCTGGAGCAGCAGTCGGGCGAGACGGTGGTCGAGATCCAGCAGGAGATCCGCGCCATCACCCTGGACCCGGTCTATGCCGGGCGGCTGGCGGCGGAGCCGGGCGCCGCCGCGCTGCAGATCACGCGCCGCTACTTCTCCACCGGCCGGCGCCTGATCGAGGTCTCGGTCAACACCCTGCCGGCGGACCGCTTCTTCTATTCGGTGGAGATCTTCCGCGAATAGCCGCCGCCCCGGCGGATCGCGCTACCCCTGCGGCGGCAGGGCATCGATCGCCGCGCGGTCCAGCTCGGGCAGGTCGCCGGGAACGGCGTAGTAGCCGGCCGCATCCTCGACATGGATCTGGCCCGCAAGGGTCAGCCCGTCGGCATCGTCCAGCGCGCCGGCAAAGACCGCGACATGGTGCCGGTCGTTCAGCTTGAAGAACAGGGCGGAGCCGCAGGTCCCACAGAAGCCGCGGCGCGCCTGCGCCGAGGAGGCGAACCAGCGCAGCCCCGCGTCGTTCAGCAGCCGCAGCCCTGCCTCCGGCACCTCTGTCGCCGCCGTGAAATGGCCCGACATCTTGCGGCACTGCCTGCAATGGCAGGCGATCACGGGGCGCAGCGGGCCGGTCAGTTCGAAGCGGACCGCGCCACAGGCGCAGCTGCCGCGCCGGCTTGCCTCGCTGCGGCGCGACCCGGCGCCCCTGTCGGATACTGGCATGGCGGCTCTCCCCGGTTCGATAGGCGATCGGCACGCCTTAGCACCGCCACTGCGCGCCGCCGAACGAATTTCCCTGATGCAGGTGTTCAACGATCGCGATCGGCCCCATATTGGCCCAGGTTATTATCATAATAAGTATTTTCTCGGGTTGAGGAGGCGATGACAATGGGCAGCAGCGGTCCCGACACGGCGCCGGCGGCAAAGCCTGCGATCCACGAGGCCCGCACCGTGCCGGTCGAGCACGATGCCGACATCGTCGTCGTCGGTGCCGGGCCGGGCGGTTTCGCGGCCGCCCTGCAGGCCGCGCGGATGGGCGCGAAGGTGATCCTGGTGGAGAAGTTCGACATGCCGGGCGGGGTGCATACCTCCGGCCTGCAGGGCTCCGCCGGTGCCGGGGTCGGCGGCATCCACAGCGAGCTGATGGCACGCTTCGCCGACGAAGGCCTGATCTACACCGCGACCGAGAAGAGCCATCCGGACTGGGCCGGCAACCCGCTGTCGCACTACGAGCGGTTCAAGACGCCGGGCGATCCCTTCACCCGGATGACCTTCAACCCGGAGGGCGCCGGCTGCGTGATGGCGCAGATGCTGGAGGAGGCCGGCGTCACTGCCCTGTACCAGACAAGGTTCGTGGGCTGCGTGATGGCGAAGGGGTCCGGCAACGACCGGATCGACGCCATTCTCGTGGAGAATGCCAGCGGCCGGCAGGCGATCACCGGCCGCATCTTCATCGAGGGCTCCGGCACCGGCGAGCTGGTCGCCCGTGCCGGCGCCCCCTTCGTCCGCGGCGGCGGCGGCCAACCGGACACGGCGGCCTGGGACGGCGTGGCGCGGCCGATCCCCGGCGGCCTGCTGTGGTTCATGAACAATGTCGATTTCGACGCCGTGGTCCGCCACCAGCGCGACGCGAAGGACCCGCTGCTGGAAAAGGTGATCGCCGAGGCACGGGCCGCCGGCGACCTGCCGGCCGACCTGTACCGGCCGCGCATGGGCGGCAGCAACATCTATGGCGATTTCTATATCGGCCATCCCACCGTGGACATGAGCCCGATCGCCGCCGACGGCACCTACTGCTTCTGGCAGAACGTGCCCTACGAGCTGGCGCTGCACATGGACGAGAGCGCCGCGGACGAGGCCCTGGCCACACGCATGCTGCGCGGCTTCGTCGCCGCCGAGGCGGGCTTCCTGAGGAAATACGTACCCGGCTTCGAGAAGGCGGCGATCGCCGGCGTGGGGCGCTATGTCGGCGTGCGCGACGGCCGCCACCCGGTCGGCGAGCATGTCTTCAGCCTGGAGGATGCGCGGGCGGAGCGCCGCTTCCCCGACGCCGTGACCCGGCCGATGAAGAAGATGTTCCACTGGGACGGGCACCGGCCCTACGAGATCGAGGTGCCGTTCCGCTGCTTCCTGCCGAAGGGGGTGGACAATCTGCTGCTGACCGGGGCGTCGCTGTCCTTCACCTACGACACCATCTTCATGGTGATGCGGAACTTCCCCTGGTGCACGCAGACCGGGGAGATCGCCGGCTTCGCCGCCGCCCGCTGCATCGGCCAGAAGATCGGCCCGAAGGCGCTGGACTGGTCGCAGCCCTATTTCTGACGCCCGCCGGCGCCTCAGGCACCTGCGTCGACATCGCCGCTGTCGGGGTCCGACCCGGCGGCATCCTCCGGCACCAGGCTGCCGGGGTCGGTCAGGTGGGGATGCCGCTCCGGCAGGGCGATGATTTCGCCCAGCAGCTCGGTCAGCGCCAGCAGGCTGGGCCGGTCGACCACCTCCCGCAGCTGCGCGGTGCGCGCGTCCAGGGCCGCCCCCACCTGCATGCACAGCCGGCGGCCGGCCGGGGTCAGCACGACATGCGCCCGGCGCTGGTCGCCGTCCACGGCCAGCCGGTCCAGATAGCCCGCCTCCCGCATCTCGTTCAGCACGCGGGAGACGTTGGGCGGGTGCATGAAGGCCTGGCGGGCCAGCTCCGACGGCTCCAGCCGGTCCGCATCGTAGAGCGCCCGCAGCACCCGCCACTGCCGTTCCGTCAGCCCGGCGGCACGGAACAGCGGCCGGTAGAGCTGCATCACCGCTTCCCGCGCACGCAGCAGCATCACCGGCAGCGCGTTGCTGAGGCTGGCGCCGGGCTGCCAGATGCCGCCCGGATCCTCGTCCCGGCCCGTCATGCCCGCTTTGCCCGGGCTCTCATGTCACGTCGCATCAGCCCTGCCATCCTCTCCAGGGGTGCCGCCCGCTGGCGGTTCGCCCCGCGGGCCGAAGCCCCTGGACGGATTGTCGGCGGTATCGCGCCGAAGGGCGAGTCCAGTCCGGCCCGCCCTGCGGTGCCGCCGTCAGGCGAGCGCCAGGCAGCCGGGCTCCGGCGGCGCGATGGCGGTGCCGAACTCCGCGCAGGCATCGCGCAGCCAGGCCGCGAAATCCATCGCCAGGCTGCGATAGACATAGAGATCGTAGACCTCCGGCGCACGCGCCAGAAGGGTCACGCCGACATGGTGCACCACCGACTGCGCCACCCGGCCGACCGGGCTTACGCCAGGGTCCAGGTCCAAATCGAGCCCCTTCAGCAGGACCGCCGCCGCCGGCGGACCGGCAAGGCGGATGCCGCAGCGGCTATGGCCCAGGTCCACCACCGCGCCGGTCTCCGCCGGCAGGCAGTCCCGCAGCCCCGGCACCGGATCGACGCCGTCGGCCAGGACCAGGAAGCGGCCCGGTGCGGTGGCTGCCAGAAGGCAGGCGCCGCCGATCCGGAACAGGCCCGGCGCCGGCGGCAGCTCCATGCCCGACCAGTTGCGCAGGGCGGCCGCGCCGGCCGCCGCCCGCTGCGGCCAGAGCGCCACTTCCGCGCAACCCGCCGGGCGCAGCTCGCGCAGCAGCAGGGGCGCCGGCCGCCCGGCCACGGCCGGGCGGCGCGGAAACAGCTCCGGAAAGACCGGCTGGCGTGCGGCAGGGTCAGCCATGCATCCGGCTCCCCTCCGGGTCCACGAAGCAGGGCGCCACCACCTCGACCCGCTGGCTGTCCCAGCGCAGCGGGTCGGCGGCGGTCAGGGTCTCTCCCATACGCTCCCGCCCGCCGGCCAGCAGCGCCAGCGCGACATAGCCTTCCGTCGCCGGGCTGTAGGTGGTGGAGGTGACATGGCCCAGGCTGGGCCCCAGCTTGTGCTGCTCCGGCGTGCCGCGGCCGGGCGGCGCGAGCGCGGCGACAAGATGCGCGCCGGCGCGCAGGGCCCGACCCTCCAGCGCCTTCAGCCCCACAAGCACCTTCCGGTCCGGCGCGGTCAGGCCCGGGCGGTCCATCAGGGCACTGCCGATATAGGGCTTCTTCGTCGACGCCATGCGCCCCAGCCCCAGATCGGCCATGGTGGTGCGGCCGTCGAGTTCCGGCGCGGAGACATGTCCCTTCTCGATCCGCAGGGTGCCCAGCGCCTCGGTACCGTAGGGCATGATGCCCTGCGGTTCGCCGGCCGCGATCAGGGCCTCCCACACCGGACGGCCCAGATGGGCCGGGGCATAGACCTCGAAGGCCAGCTCGCCCGAGAACGACAGCCGCGCGACCATCACCGGCATGCCGGAGAGGGTGCCGGCGCCGACCGCCATCGTCGGAAAGGCGTCATTGCCCAGGTCCAGGTCTGTCACGCAGGCCTGCAGGACCTGCCGCGACCGGGGTCCGGCCACCGCCATCGCCGCCCACTGGTCGGTGACGGAGGCCAGGTGCACCCGCAGGTCCGGCCAGGCCACGGCCAGCTGGTACTCCATGTGGGTCAGCACCGCGGCGGCATTGGCTGTGGTGGTCGTCATCAGGAAGTGATGCTCCGACAGCCGCCAGGTGGTGCCGTCGTCGAAGACCATGCCGTCGTCGCGCAGCATCACGCCGTAGCGGGCCTTGCCGACGGGCAGCTTCGCGAAGCCGTTGGCATAGATCCGGTTGAGGAACTCTGCCGCATCGGGCCCCTGCACGTCGATCTTGCCAAGGGTCGAGACATCGACGATCCCCACCGCGTCGCGGACATGCCGGGCCTCCCGCACATAGGCCTGCTCCAGGCTCTCGCCCTCGCGGCGATAGACCCGGGGCCGCATCCACAGCCCCGTGGCCAGCATCTCCGCGCCGGCGCCGAGATGCCAGTCGTGCATCGGCGTGCGTCGGACCGGGCGGACATGCGCGCCGGTCGCCGTACCGGCAACCGGGCCAAGGGCCACCGGCACGGCCGGCGGGCGGAAGGTCGTGGCGCCGGTCTCCGCGGGTCCGCGGCCGGTGGCGGCGGCCAGGATCGCCAGGCCGTTCAGGTTGCCGGTGCGGCCCTGGTCGGGCGCCATGCCCAATGTCGTGTAGCGCTTCAGATGCTCGACCGACCGATAGCCCTCGCGCGCGGCGAGCCGCACATCCTCCGCCGTCACGTCGTTCTGCAGGTCCACGAACGCCTTGCCGCGGCCGCGCCGCGGCGGCACTTCCCACAGGGGGGCCATTGGTGCGCCATATTCCGCAGTCCCCGCCCCCTCGATCGCCGGTGTCGGCGCCGGTTCGGCAGCGAAGCCGGCGGCCCGGGCCGCCGCCGCGCCGGCTTCGGCACCGCTGTCCAGGCAGGCACGCAGGTCGGCCAGGCCGGCCGCCGCCCCGGCGGTCCGCCAGCGCTCCCGCGCCGTGCCGGGCAGGAAGGCCAGGCGGTCGGCATCGAAGACCGGCGGCCCGCCGGCCTGTGCCGGCAGCTGCAGGTTGGGGGTCCAGCCGCCGGCAACCAGCAGGGCGTCGGCCGCCACCCGCTCCACCCGGCCGCGCGGCCGGGCGCCATCCCATTCCGCGACCGACAGCCGGGACAGCCCCTTCGCCCCGCCGACGGCCTCGCAGACGACGGCGCCGGCACGCAGGGTGATCCCGCGCTGCGCCGCACCGTCGCGAAGACGCTGCGGGACCTGGCCGCGGCAATCCACGATCATCGTCACCGGCACGCCCAGATCGTGCAGGGCGAAGGCGCAGTCATGACCGCCGTCATGGCAGGTGAACAGGACCGGGTTGCGGCCGCCCGCCACCGCCTGCCGTGCCGCGAAACGCAGGGCGGCGCCGGCCAGCATCACGCCGGGCCGGTCGTTGCCGGGAAAGACGATCGGGCGCTCGGTCGCGCCGGCGGCGATCACCACCTCGGCGGCCTGCAGCTTCCACAGGCGCTGGCGCGGTCCGGCGGACGATCCGGGCGGCAGGTGGTCGGTCAGCCGCTCCACCGCCGCCAGCCGGTTGCCGTCGTAGTAGCTCACCACCGTGGTGCGCGGCAGCAGGGTGACGTTGGACAGCGCCGCCAGGGCCTGGAACCGGCCCTGGCCCCAGTCGCTGGGCGCCATGCCGTCGAGCTGGCCCTGCGCCTCCCACAAGGTGCCGCCGGGCACCGCCTGCTCGTCCGCCAGGATCACCCGCGCCCCGGACGCCGCCGCCGCGCGCGCCGCCTGCAGGCCGGCCGGGCCGGCGCCGACCACCAGCACGTCGCAGAAGGCGTGGCGATGATCGTAGCTGTCGGGATCCGGTTCCAGGCTGGCGCGGCCCAGGCCGGCGGCACGCCGGATATGGCGTTCCGCGTAATGCCAGCCGCGCTGCCCGCCCGCCATGAAGGTCTTGTAGTAGAAGCCCGCCGGCAGCAGCGGCGCGACGAGGCCGGCGAGGGCCCCGGCATCCAGCTCCAGCGACGGCCAGTGGTTCTGGCTGTGGGCCACGAGGCCGTCGTAGAGTTCCACCATGGTGGCGCGGCTGTTCGGATCGGTGCGCGGCCCCTCATGCAGGGTGACCAGGGCGCTGGGCTCTTCCGGTCCGGCGGAGAAGATCCCGCGCGGCCGGTGATACTTGAAGCTGCGGCCGACCAGGGTCCGCCCGCCGGCCAGCAGGGCGGAGGCCAGGCTGTCACCGGCCAGCCCCGTCAGCTTCGCGCCGTCGAACCGGTACGACAGCACCTTCTCCCGGTCGAGCAGGGCTCCGCCCGTCTCCAGCCGCCAGCCGCTCACCCCTGCCGCCCCCCTTCGCCGCCGCCCCGGAAGTCATCGGTCCAGGGGCCGATCAGCCGCACCGCCGCGATGGCATGGCTGGCCGTGTCGCGCTCCACCTCCAGCCAGGCACGGCAGCCGCCGACATGCTGCCAATGCTCCCGATGCGCTCCCTTCGGATTGCGGCGGGCATAGACCGCATCGTTCCAGTCGGCGGCGGGGGCGTCGAGCGCGGGACGCGCCACGGTCGCGTCGCCGCCATAGGCGAACTCTGCGACGGAGCGGGGACCGCAGACGGGACAGGTGATCCGCATCGCCCTGCCCTCAGTGCAGCCGGGGCACCGGACCGGCGCCCTTCTCGTCCAGCAGATGGCCGGAGCGGAAGCGGTCCAGGGTGAAGGCGGCGTTGAGAGGATGGGCCTCGCCCTTCGCCACCGTCCAGGCGAGGCACCAGCCGGCGGCCGGGGTGGCCTTGAAGCCGCCATAGTTCCAGCCGGCATTCAGGTACATGCCGGGCAGCGGGCCGGTGCAGATGATCGGGCTGCCGTCCATCGACATGTCGACCACGCCGCCCCAGTTGCGCACCACCCGCAGGCGGGACAAAGCCGGGAAGGCGGCGACCGCCAGCCCGGCGACATCCTCGAACACCGGCAGGCCGCCGCGCTGGGCATAGGAATTGTAGCCGTCCAGGTCGCCGCCGAAGACCAGCCCGCCCTTGTCGGACTGGCTGATATAGAGATGCCCGACCCCCAGGGTCACGACGGTATCGAGCAGCGGCTTCAGCGGCTCGGTGACGAAGGCCTGCAGGACATGGCTCTCGATCGGCAGGTCCTCGATCCCGGCCAGCCGCAGCACTTCGGAGGTATGGCCGGCGACCGACACCGCGACCTTCGCCGCGCGGATCGGGCCGCGCGCCGTCTCCACCCCGGCGATGCGGTCGCCGTCGCGCAGGAAGCCGGTGACGGCGCAGTTCTCGACGATGTCGACACCCAGCCGGTCGGCCGCCCGGGCATAGCCCCAGGCCACCGCGTCATGACGCGCCGTGCCGGCGCGCGGCTGCAACAGGCCGCCCAGGACCGGGAAGCGGGCGCTGTCGGAGGTGTCGAGCCCCGGCACCATCTCCGCCACCTCCGCGCGGTCCAGCAGCACCGCGTCGGCACCGTCCAGCAGCATGGCATTGCCGCGCCGGGCGAAGGCGTCGAGCTGCGCCGGCGAATGGGCCAGGTTCAGGACCCCGCGCTGGGAGAACATGACGTTGAAGTTCAGCTCCTGCGACAGCCCCTCCCACAGCTTCATGCCCATCTCGTAGAAGCGGATATTCTCCGGCAGCAGGTAGTTGGAGCGCACGATGGTGGTGTTCCGGCCGACATTGCCGCCGCCCAGCCAGCCGCGCTCCAGCACGGCAACGTTGGTGATGCCATGTTCCTTCGCCAGGTAGTAGGCGGCGGCCAGGCCGTGCCCGCCGCCGCCCACGACGATCACGTCGTAGGCCGGCTTCGGCTCCGCCTTGCGCCAGGCGGGACGCCAGCCGCGATGCCCGGTCACGGCATGGCGCAGCAGGGAGAAGGCGGAATATCGGGTCATGCCGGCAAAGGGTCAGCCCAGAATGGTCGGTCCCGCCGGGTCGAAGGCGGGACTGGGGAAAGCTTCGGGAAGCGTGGTCGAATGCGGGCCGCCAGACAAGCCGCTTTGCGGCCGCCCCGTCTCGGCGCCGCATGTCTTGCCGCCGCATGCCCCCACGCTATCATGGCCTCTTCGGCACTGCACAACCTGCGGCGCCGGTGATGAGGAGGCAGGCATGACCCTCGACGAGTTCCGGCTGACCGAGGAACCCTATTACCGGCCGAGCGGCGAGGAGGTTGGCCTGTTCGAGGCTGCCTATGCCTGCCGCCTGCCGGTGATGCTGAAGGGGCCGACCGGCTGCGGCAAGACGCGCTTCATCGAACATATGGCCTGGAAGCTGCAGCGGCCGCTGATCACCGTCGCCTGCCACGAGGACATGACCGCCTCCGACCTGGTCGGCCGCTACCTGCTGGACGAAAGCGGCACCCGCTGGCACGACGGGCCGCTGACCCTGGCGGTGCGGCACGGCGCGATCTGCTACCTGGACGAGATCGTCGAGGCGCACCAGGACACCACGGTCATCATCCATCCGCTGACCGACGACCGCCGCGTCCTGCCGCTGGAGAAGAAGAACGAGCTGGTGAAGGCGCATCCCGACTTCCAGCTGGTGATCTCCTACAACCCCGGCTACCAGAGCGTCCTGAAGGACCTGAAGGAGAGCACCAAGCAGCGTTTCCTGGCGATGGACTTCCGCTATCCCGAAGCCGCCATCGAGACCGCCATCGTCGCGCGCGAGGGGCATGTCGAGGAAGGCCTGGCCGGCCGCCTGGTCGACCTGGCCGACCGCACCCGGCGGCTGCAGGGCGAGGGGCTGGACGAGGGTGCCTCGACCCGGATGCTGATCCATACCGCGCGCCTGGTCGCCGCCGGCGTCGCGCCGGCGCTGGCCTGCGACGCCGCGATCGTCACCCCGATCACCGACGACCCGGAGATGCGCAAGGCGCTGCACGCGGTCGTCGGCGCCTGCCT